>Ga0116231_10000055_pt1 | contig 117125 bp, 50 predicted proteins | sample S1TSphgellanicum_2_FD_89695 | JGI IMG/M metagenome (GOLD analysis project Ga0116231, IMG submission 89695) | Host-associated microbial communities from peat moss isolated from Minnesota, USA - S1T2_Fd - Sphagnum magellanicum MG | ecosystem: Host-associated > Plants > Peat moss > Unclassified...
ATATATATATATATATATAAATATATATATATATATATATATATATATATATATATATATATATATATATATATATATATATATATAAAACCATTATGCCTACTATATTATTATTATTATTGTTAGATATTTATAGTTTACAAGAGCTATAAAAATTGGCATAATGATAAAAATATGAATAAATGTTTTTTGACCTAAATTAGTTAATACTTTCCAATAATAATTTTATTATATTTTGATATCTATGCATTTATTTTAAAACATTACTGATATAATTATTAAATAAATCTGAAATATTCTTAGATTATTATTATTAAATTATTTTAAAAGGATTAATGTACTTATTAAGAATTAATTTTCTATTTATGGAAAAAACTGTAATAAACCATAATAGCTATAAAAAATGACATCATAATGCATATAATAATACTAAAATAGCTAACCTAGGCTAGCTAAAAATTAAATTATTATTATGGTTATAAGTAATCAATTATGAAGTAAAATTAGATTATAATAATTACTGTAATATTTAGTAAGGAAATCTAATAAATTAATATAATAGATAATCTAGGTTAACTACAAATTACATTACTATTATTATTATAAGTAATCAATTATTAAATATTACTACATTATAATAATTATTGAAATATATTAACATTTTTATTTAATTTCCCATTAATTTATAATAATCACTTTAATAGTTAGTAAGGAAATCTAGTAAATTATTATATAAATGTAGAATTTTTTTATCAAAAGACAAATATACTTATTTAAAAGATAATTTTTTTTAAAAAAATGTTTGGAAAAAAATATAATAGTTTATAAATAGCTATAACAAGTGAAATCATCATATGAATAATAAAATAAAATAACTAGCCTTGGCTACCAACTAGTTACAATAATAATTCAATTTAATGCTATTATTATTGTTATTTATATATACTATTACCTATAAAAATGAGAAATAATGGAAATAATTATTGATTAGTCAATATTTCAGTTATTGATTTATTTTTAATGAAAAATTAATTAATTAAATATTAGAAAATTATTAGTTAATAGATAATTATAATTAAAAATTGTAATATAATATAATATATATTATTATTTAACTGGTAAATCTAATAATATTTAATAATTATGTGATTAACAATTATTGATGATTAATACTACAAATAATTAGTTAGTTGGATAGTTTATTAGTTAGTTTTAGTCTATTTTTTAATTAATCAATTAGCAGGTTAGTTAAATAATTAATTATATTATAATTTATTCTTTTATGAATTAGTAATATTATTATTTAATTTGGGTTCCATGTTGTTTTGCAGTACTAGTCAAGATGATTAAATTAATTTTTCTGGACATAAATTTTTTATTGTAATCAGTTTTGTGTTTTCAATTTTTTTAAATTTAAAATTTGAGCATTTGTCATTTTGTTCCATTAATATTTTCTTACATTCTTGATTTGGTGGGAAAAATGCCAACAAAAGTCCAATTCATTATATAAATTCACAACAAGATACAAATAGACAAAGTCATTGAAAGGGTGCAAGACATACAATAAGAAATAATTGGAACTTGATTTATGACGAATTATAATTTGGAATGACTTTGGAATATATTGTCATAATGACAATCACTAAAATACCCATCCTACATAAACTAATTCCAATGGAACATCGTCACTGGAAGTAGTTAAGTTATTTGTTAACTAGTTAGTTAGTTAAGTAGTCATTTACTTATGTGATTATATAATTTACAAAAATTAAAATGAGGATAAAAATATGGGATAAATTTTTTAGTAGGAAGTTGTAACTAAAAATGTTTAATTGTAAATTTCTTGCAACTAAAAAGTTTATCCCATATGTTTTAGCTTTCATTTTCATTTTGAAAAGTATATAAACAAAGTGTTTTGTCTTACATTTTCATATTAAAAATGATGAACATGTGGGATGAACCAATAAAAAAGATTTAACCCAAAATAAAATCAAAATATTCATGTACTTACACCTAATTTACCTACCTCCTTAACCTACCTACCTACCTACCTAATTTGACCTACATACCTAAAGATTGATTTAAATTTATTTTGAACAACTTCAATTGATGTGTTAGGTGGCAAATTTCTATTGCACCATGTGTCACAATCTAAACCATCAAGCATAAAAATTAGATGTCTTATATCATTTCAGAATTATAATAAAAATATTTGAATTATTAAAAGTTGTGACACGTGGCAACACATCACTTGTTCCCATTGTTCCCCAAAATGTCACATTCTAGTTATGTAATGTGTATAACAAAATAAATAGACATGTGTTTTGGGATTTGTTTCATCTTAAACAAAAGATGTTCCAAATTCTAGTACATGGGATTTGGTTAAGACTTCATCTCTTGCATTCCCTTACAATTTATAGCAGCTTGTAGTTTTCAAAATAATGTGAACTTTGAGTTTCAAAGATTTTTCCTCAATTAGAATCTCCCCCACCCTTTATACTAGTAGTAATTTCATCATCATATAGAATTCCATATGGGAATCTTTTTTTATTAACATGTTAAAGTTTTTAAGACTTCTTAACTTAATAGCTATTCAAGTTGTTTGGGATTAGCAATTTAGAGATCAAACTTTGCAATGAAAAAATGTGATGTCACAAACTTTCACCATCATCAAGGTGTTTTACCTACTAGGTATTTCAAAGGCTAATTAAGCTATGTGGTTTGTGATTTGATGATTAGTTTGATACCATGGGCTCTAATACCATGTGCATAATAATGGTTAATCCATCTCTTGAAGCATGGAACTTTTGTAACTTGAAGCATATGCATGCTTGTATGATATGATTTTTTCTAGAGATTTATGTTTCTATAAATTTTTCATATTTGGAATTGCTTTTTTTAGGGCATGCAATGGATATAAGCAAAAGTTTTGTTTAATCCAATAAATATACCACTAAATTCTAGATGTCTAGAAACTTGGCCATGAAAGTTGTTGTGCAAAAATCATGGATATGAGTAATTCCTTGAGAACTCAATTAAATTGGGTTGGCAATTTAAGTTATTGATGCAGATTGATGTTTCCATACTCACAATCTTTATTGATGTTTCCATGTCATGCTTCTAGTTATAGGCATGATTTTCTTCATGCAAATGTTGCAACTTGTAGAGTTGGATTCACCAACCCTAAACCTAAAGCAAATATGCCACCTTGGCATACCACTAGAGGCACATGGTAGCCAACTACCTCACTTGGAGAATTTTTGAAATTAAAAACCTTCTTGATGAATTATGATAGCCTACTTCTTGTTCTACACATGGGCAATTAATAATTAATTAAAATTATTTCATTAAGGTGAGGTCAGGAGCCCTGAGGATGCCATTCAACATGGATACAAATTAGAATGATGTAAAGTGTATTGCATTTAGCTGCTAAGGATCATCTTCCATTTAATGGGCCATCCTGGAATTTGCACTTTTGAACACAGATATCTTCCATTCAATGGGTCATCCAGGAATTGTCACATTTGGACAGATCAGACCATCATCTATTTAATGAATGGCCTATGCACGAATTGTCACTTATGTAAAGTGTATTGAATTTAGACTAAGGACAATCTTCCATTTAATGGGGCACTAACAAATTGTCACTTTTGGATGGATTGGACCATCATCCATTTAAGGAGCCATTCAGATGTTGACACTTTTGGACAGATTGGATGACCATCCATTTAAGGAGCCATTCAGATGTTGACACTTTTGGACAGATTAGATGACCATCCATTTAAGGAGCCAATCCAGATATTGACACCCTTTTGGACAGATTAGATCATCATCCATTTAAGGAGCCAATCCAGATATTTTCACTTTTGGACAGATTGTACCATCATCCATTTAAGGAGCCATCCAGATATTGACACCCTTTTGAAAAGATTGGACCATCATCCATTTAAGGAGCCAATACAGATATTGTCGCTTTTGGACAGACTGGACCATCATCCATTTAAGGAGCCAATACAGATATTGTCACTTTTGGACAGATTGGACCATCATCCATTGAAGGAGCCATCCAGATATTGACACACTTTTGGACAGATTGGACCATCATCCATTGAAGGAGCCAATCCAGGTATTGTCACTTTTGGACAGATTGGACCATCATCCATTTAATGGGCTATCCAGGAATTGTCACTTTTGGACAGATTCTTTTGACATTAGGGATCCTTTGGAGATCACATTTGCAAAATTATGCCAATTGACAGTTCCGTGTGGCATTTCTGGCATTTTGTCTATTATGACTTCTTCTACTTGCTATGGTAGTAGAGGTAGCCACGGCTGCTTAGTTACTTACAAGGCACGTAAAATTATGTATCTATCATTACATTATCTTTTCACTGCATCATTTCATTAATTTTGTTCTGACATGAACATTTAAAGCTCTCCTACATAGGTAGGGTGTTCTTAGGAAGGGCTATTAGTCCAGGCCAAAAATAGTGGCAGCCAATATTAGGAATAGAATTTCCATGCAACCAATGAGAAGTAGCAGCACATCATGGAGTGAAGGGTCCTCCCTTTTTTTTCTTGTAAGTGGGGGGGGGATTTTTACTAGTATTTATATCATTGTTTTATGGTACAACTTTGGGTGATTAGGTACTAGGTCTAAGACCAAATAATTGAAACCCTGACACTCTCCCACCTTCCCTCCCTGCACCCATGTACAAAAACAAGGTAGGGTAAAGCCCCATGATGGGAGATTCCCAAAATAAAGGGGCCTAGGAGGAGGTGGTAACATGGCTACCACAAGACACTACATCACTCATCGAGCATAGTTAGTGATACGCTAAATAAAGCAGAGCATTGCTTTTACTTAGTGCCCACAACTAGACTAATAATTGTAGGTAATCCTCATTTTCTCTTGAGAGTTGGCAGGCTTGAAAATTGGTGTGGGAGAGGAGAACACACATAATGAGAAAAATTAAAGTTTTAAATCTTGCCCAGCAGAATAAGCAGAATTGCACCAAACTGTGTAAGGTGCCTGGACAGAGCTTGTTAGGTGTGTACTTAGCTTTTCCAGGGGAGCTGAATCTGGTTCCAAAAATTTGAGCCCATCTGCCATTGGTGCGTGTTTACCCATCAAAAAGCACTATGCAAAATATTTCATCAACATAAAACATACATAGATCATAAGGTGCACAAAGGGGATGGTTAATAATAAATGTGCCTATAGGTACATGTAAGATCCCTTCTCCTTTCTAGGCAAAACATTTATGTGTGTAGTAGAACTCCTAGGTAAGAGCATTCCCAAAATAAGGGTTCTAGCCTATAGGCCCTTAATTTGAGAATATCCGTCACCCATGAGCTTTACCCATAATAAAATACGAGGTGAACATTATCATGAACATAAACATACTTAGATCACTAATCCTTAGCCTAGGGGTAAGGTTTTTATGCATACTTATTCAGCATGTGAGGAAAATTATGCTCAAGATTAGAATATTGTTTTATATCTATAAGTAGGCATAATTTCCTTCCCAATGATATCCACCTTTGTCCTTGGTGCTAAACTTTGCAAGCATGTAATTAAAAGGAACTATTCTCTTAATGAGTAGGTGTAAGATATATATTTTTTTAGAGACACATAAAAATTTCCATATTGTATGGAGTTTCCTTGGCTTTAAATTTGAGGAGCACTTCTAGATATCCATTGTAGTTAGGCAGTATCATTAATTATCATATTCACATATAGTCCTAAATGTTTGTCTCTCCCTTTGCATAAACAATAAATACGAAATTGTATCCACTAAAGAAGCAAGGCCAATGACAATGATCAACTAACTAAAAGTAATCATTTTCTTGTATTGTATTTTGACACCCCTATATCCTATGTGAGAATGACATTAGAGTTATCCCTTTAGTCACCTTGTCTTCACCCTATCTTTGAGCCTCCTTTCAACCCCAAACCCCTCTTTCATGGATACCCGCAAAGTAAGGATATTTTATTAAATCTGGGTATGAAATGCTGAAACTCACCATTTAATGCACAAGGTTCGAGAGTAATTATAGTAGGTGTACAGGTAGTAGCAGTGAAAATATATATGTAACAGCAGTGGAGGCGCTCTGGGAAAGGGATAGACTAGATAAAACTCAGTTTACCATCAAAATAGATGGTTTTTTCAGTTCCTCCCCCCCCACCCCCCTGGTTGAATGTTACTGTATTTTTTTGCAGGTTTTTAAAAAAATCTCACCCCGTTTATGACCAAACTCAGGGTTCTGGTGTTGTGTTTTCATTACTTTACAGATAACTCTATTGCGTGAGTCATATTCATTTTCACATTCTTATGAGGTTGATGCTATCCAAAATTTGACATATGGATCATTTTAGTGCAACTGCTGGAACTGCTCTAAATCAATTTTGGATCAAATTCTTAAAGTTCTCTTAATGAGGAAGGGAAAAATAAGGTTAAATAATTGTTGTATTCTTGATGTTTTCTAAAAGTACTGAGGCATAAAATTGCACTACCGGTCTTACAATGCCCTTGCCACGCTGAAAGACAATGATTTTACAAATGGATTGATTGGGCGTAACCATGTTATGACTTTTTGTCATAAACTTCCAAAGTTTACAAAACAGGCTGATGTTTCATGTCTTTGACAACAATTTGTCATTTGTAGTCTCTTAGGTCTGTGGGTCTACACAAACTTCAAACATCAAGACCTCCATCAGACTTTATGATAATCTTCCAAGAGGCCTACAGGATGGGTTGAAGCCTCCTTGTTTGTTGAAGGTTTGTCCTTTTAGAATCAGTTGAGCAGGTTTATATCATTTTAGCATCCACGTATGTGAGCTTAAATAATCTTTGTTTTGGATGCTTGATACATATTCATTCATCCATGGGAATTGAATCCAATGAGATAATAGACCTAGTGGTCTTCTCTCAAGGGCACAAATACTTTTTCAGCCTTTCATTGTCTTTTGAGATACTTAAGCCCACTTTAGCGAAGGGTCCAGGGTCAAATTTCCTAGGAACCATTTGAAGCAAATTGAATCCTTGAGTTGGACAGTACCTTGGTCCCTAGCCTGATTCTTCGTTCTCCAAATCAGGAGCTCTGCTTTTAGCACTGTTTATTGATTCAAAACAATTGATTTTCCCTCCAAAACAGGTGCCATGTAGGTTTAGCGTCAATTTGCCACTTTTTGTTCTTGGACCTTCATCTCAAGGCCTTGGGACCAATTTAAAGTTTTGGACCAATAAGATTGCTTAAATTCATTGGTCCCTCGTGTACAGTCGCCCTAAGACTATATCTCTCAATATCTGCAGTTCACATACTATCCACTCCTGTTTTCTAAGAGGGATAATCATGTACATAAAGTGACTTCCAAAACTAGTTAGGAGTTTTTTTCTAGTGCTTTTTACAAGCATTTAAAGCATGTCTGCTTTCTTAGATCCAATAAGGCTGCAAAATTCTCAGAATTACAGTGCATAATAAGATTGCAGCATTTGAAAAGGAATAGAGAGAGAAAGCCTGCAAGGCAGGCAGAAATCAAGGAGCCCAACTTCAAATGATTTTACCAACTGCCAGAAGCACTGAATCCCTGTAAATTTGGCCCTTTTCATTAAGTGTTAGAATAACTCAATATGAGAGGGAACTATAATTTGTCAGGCACAGTGTTGCCTGGTTATTTGATTTTTTGGCTCTGTCCTACATAGGCATTGTGGGAAACCTTCTGAGCGGGTATAGGGTCGAAGAATCAAAAGTTGGCTGAATGGATAAGGTTATAGCTTTGTGTGTAAATTTTTTATTGGCCCAAGCTAATGGACGCACGTGTGTACATTTTGGGTGCACCCATCCAACTGATGGGTTGTTTTGAAGTTTACCCATCTACTTGTTGGGTTTCTTCTCAAAATATGAATGTTGGGCAACTTTTAAATCATGTCTCTAAATCATTTATTTGTTTGGGTTGTTGCTTGCCTTTTTGTATCACAAGGTTTCATATCCCTATGAATTGTAAAAAAAATTCTTATGACTAATTTTTTTAATTAATTTATTTGATAAACATACAAATAATTAGCTTCAATTCCTGTAAATCTTATTAAAATGAGATTTTAAAGATTATGCAAGAATTGATTAAAATAAAACACATCAATTCTTAAATAAATATAAATATAAAATTCATTGTTCAGATTTTTTAATTATTAATTTGATATTATTTTTAAAACTTCAATAAGGGTTTGATGAAGACTTAATAACAAAAATCATAATGAAATTAATTGATAAATTTATTTGTATTGTTGTTGTTTTTATGTTATTAAAATTTATTATTTCCCTAAGATAGTAGATGTGAATAAATGATTTTAGGTTTTATCAAGCATGTATGGGGCAAACACAACTACTTCATAAAGTTGGGTGGAAGTACAATGGGATTTATAGATGAAAATTTAGTGAAAGCAAAGGTGTTAAGGTTTTTTTTCTTTTTTTTCCCTCTTTCACATGTTTGTTGTTTACTATGGGGTTTCAATAGGTACAAGGAGTGGATAATTCAATTAGATTGAAACAATTACAAGTTGGAAGTGAAGCTTTAAGACAAGGGGATGAGGGGTTAAGAACTTTTATTTTCTTTTTCAAAAGGGTTTTTTCTAGGTGAGGAAGGGAGAACGAAATAATTCCATCACTTTCCAAAGGATTTTTTTGAGTGGGATTGGGAAAGGTGATTTTTTGTCAGGATGAAGATTAACCCAAGGGGTTGTTTCTTGGGTGGCATGGGAGGGAGAAGGTTTATGTGTTATCTTTGGTAGTGTGGGATGGGGTGGTTGGAGAAAGGGGGTGGGTGTATATATATTCCTTTCTTCTTTCAAAATATGGTGACTTAATGAAGATTTTTTTCATAAAATTAATACCATTACTTTTTTGGGTATGGAAAAGTTTCAACACAAAAAATTTATTTTGGAAATTTAACAAAAAAAACAAACAATGTCTTGTTTAAAACCGAACACTTAATACATATAAGCAAAAAAAGGGGAAATTTTTAATTTTGATTTTTTTGTGTGTCTAAATTTTTTATGTACATGATTAAAAAATTAATTTTTAGCAATATATATATGAGTGAAAGTGAGAATAATGGAAAAAAAATTTAAGGTTTATGTGTTATCTTTCAAATTGGGGTTGAGATATTTAAGGTTTATGTGTTATCTTTCAAATCCGGGTTGAGATATTTAAGGTTTTGGTGTAAGCATGAAGTGCATAATAAAAATTTATAAAATGCCAAGGGTATTGATGTCTTGTTCATTATTAGACCATAATTTAGCCATCAAACCATAGATATGATATTTTATTATTAAGTTGAAATATACCATAGTCAAAGTTATTGAAAGTCAATAATTAAAATTCATAAGATGCCAAGGGTATTGATGTCTTGTTCATTATTAGACCATTATTTAGCCATCAAACCATGGATATGATCTTTTATTGTTAAGTTGAAATCTATCATAATCAAAATTACTTAAAGTCAATACAAAATAAAAAAAGGTTTAGGGTTTAAGTTAGGTCTTTTGTCCCATATAAAAATAACATTCTATGTTTGTTTTTTTCTTTTTTCATAGTAGGAATAATGTGATTAGTTTAAACTTTCACCATTTGTTGACTGTTTGTTTCACTTCATTTGCAAGTGTGTGTTTATGCAGATTCATGTTTTTCCAAGTGTGTGTTTTTGCAACTATTAATTTTGCCAAGTGTTATTTCATTTGTTTGTTGTCAAATTCATTTTGGTAAGTTCTTGATTTTTTTTGCACAATGGCTATTATTCTAGTGAAAGAAATTAGATTAATTGTTATGATGAATGATTTGGATTTTGGAATTAGAGATGTTGCATTTGAAGTAAAGGTTTTCGATAGGTATGGCACCTTTGATTGAATTACAAATAGGAGCATGGAATATTCAGGCTATGCATACTTGCATTGTGATTTATTAAATAAGACAATTTTGACTACAATCACTTTGAGGGTGAAATTGTTTCATATAAAGATGCATGAACAACATTTGTAGAAAAACATGTTTGTGACGATGGAAAATTTTGACATTAAATCAAAATCCAAAAGTGGTTTCAAAAAGGTGACATGCATGTTATCATTACAATTGAATCAATAACCATCGTATCATCAATTTTTACATTGCAACTTGAGTTAGTTCCCATGTTTTTCCACATGGATTTCACTAAAAAAAATTAAAACTTATATTTAAAGTTGAAGGTTTGTTACCATTCCTATCATCATCATTGGTATAAAGGGAGTAGGGGATAACAAAGGTGAAAAATAATTGTTGATTGCATATCAAGAAGGTGAATTTGACCAAGATGTTTTTGTTTTTGGTAACGATTTCAGAACATAATCTGAACAACTTCTTGAAGTGTACAATGGAGGCCAATGTGTTATGATTTAATCAAGAATGTAATAATAACATCAAAAGGAGATTGATATTTGAGGGCACAAAATTACGCAATTTTAACAAAGGTTGTTGATAAAACTACTCAAACTCACTTTCTTTAGTTACATAACAAATTATCAAGTGTTCAATCTGCATTCAAAGAAATAAATTCCTTTCCTTTCCTTTTCCTTTGCATCATTTAATATTTTTTCTCAAATTTACACAAAAAAATCAAATAGAACCTAATGTTCATCTCATGATCAACCATATTAGAAAAGATAATGAAAAATACAAAAATAATGTATTGAAAAATAAAATTTCAAAGTGTTGTTTTTTAGCGTTGAAAAAAATCAAATGTTCATCTAATTTTTTGAGGTGGTCATTGGTAATCCCCTTGGTAACCCAAGCTTGAAACCATTTGGTGGCCACTAGCCTCCATGTCCTTCACACTCTTGGGTCAAAACCACTTGGTAGCCACCAAATGGCCTTTGTCATTCCAAGGTTGAAACCATTTAATGGTCATCATGTGGTCTTTAGTAATCCCCATGACAATCCATGGTCAAAACCACCTAATGGCCACTAAATGGTCCTTCGCGGTGTAGGGTGGAGAGCACCTGGTGGCCACTAGGTGGTCCTTGGTAGTCCTAGGTTGAGACCATTTGGTGGCCCCCTATGGTTTAAGGTGGAGAACAACTAATGGTCACTAGGTGGTCCTTAGTAGTCCCCTTAACAATCCAAGGTTAAGACCACCCAATGCTCACCAGGTGGTTTCAAGTTTCTAAACATAAAAACAAAACCTAGTGGCCACCAAATGTTTTTGACCTTAAACTACGAAGAACCACCTAATGGCCACCATGTGGTTTTTTTTGGGGGGGTTTTTCCACCTATGCAGTAAGGAAATTCTTATTTTTTAAAAGAAGAAAATCAAGGGGCCACTTGAGTCAAATGCAAAAAATAATAAAAATAATTAATTATAAAAAAAAAAAACCATTAGATCTTTCCTTAAAGAGGGGGAAACCAAGTGACCACATAATTTTCTTTACTATGATGGCCTATAGAAAATAAAACTACATTAAGATGACTTTTATTTACTAAAATTGTTTAAAGAACAAAAATCCATGTTCCATTGCATATTAGACATAAAATATAATTTTGTTACTAAGAGTGAAAAAATTGTCTTTATATGATTCAATGGAATTCCTTTTCGAATAAAAAAATATGGGATAAAATGTTTGGAACGTGTTTGTTCAAAGAGAACATATTGTAATTTTAATATGGTAAGGTAGACAAGTATGTGAAAAACCTTTGTAAATAAAATTTTATAACTTTTTCCACATTGGTCAATGGCCTTTGAGCATTGAAGGGATTTTGCAACCCCTTTCTTGGTGCATCTAATGTCACAAAATCCATTAGAATTAGCTCAAAATTGAGCAAGATATGATTTATGAAAATGAAGGGGGTGAAGATGTGAAGTTTAAGCACAAAAACAAATTCTTATTTTAAAGCTTAAGATAAATATACATCAGTTTAATGTCTTGGCATTTCAAAGATCATTTTTACAATTGCAAATTTCACACCCATAGCTTTTTAAATAACTCAAAACTAAGAAGTGAAAGAGATATATGGTTTGAAAGAAGGGGGTATAAATTTTTTTTCATGCTTGAATGACCTTTTCTTTTTGATATTTCTTTTGTTGTTATTAAATTTTTATCTTGTTCTTTATCTTTTCTTTAGGTATTAATTCTTTAAATTATTAGATTTTTACGACATCTTTTATTATGCACTTCTTATGCATTTCATTCTTTTTGTTTACACATTATGTGTATGTGTATGTATGGTTTTATTTCTTTCTTGATTGATCTTTTTTTTTTTGCAAATTTTCCCTATGTTTATGTTCATCTTCATTTACCTTTTTGTTTTAACATATTTTATTTTTTTCCAAATGACTCGGGTGTTGTCCATAGCTAGCCTTCCATTTTTTTCTTAAATGTGAAAATTGTCATGTAGTAGATGTCATCATTTTTCCAATAGGTGGTGTTCATTGTAACACTTGTCATTCAAAATCAATAGTTCAAAATTTAAGCTTTCTTTGTGGTTCCATTACAACCAATAATGAACTTGTGTTATTGACTATTGGTGGCAAATGGTTTGAAGTAATTGTGCATATGACAAAATCATGAGTAAGAGATTAAAAAATGATGAATTATGTATGTTGAACCAAGTTCCCAAGGATGGGACCAACCATGCCTTTGTTTTCACTTGCAACCATGATTTTATGTCTGCTAAGGACATGTGACTCAACACTTCTCTTAGTTTTGTGTGCACAATGCCACTTGCATGTTGCATTAATGTGTCCTACGAGTGAAGGACCATTTGTGCATGGATGGGGAGAAGATAAACACATTTAATGTAATAAATCTATTAGATGATTATTTTGATATTTATTCTTTTTCAAGGCTAGTTATTCTTCTATAAACTCTTTCATTACACTTTGATTCTCTTCAAGGCCTTCACTCAAATCAACATGTATGGACATTCTCTTAAATAAGTTTTATGATCTTTTTGTGATTATGTAGTTAATGATGTTAGGGTTTCAAGTGTATTTGATGTGAAGTTAAATTTTTCATAATAGGTTCATCATGTGCATTTTTTATAGATTTGTATCTATGTTTTTGACAAAGTATATATGTTGTTTATAGTCTATTATTTATACATGAATGAGATTGGGGTGTAGAATTATCATTTCTTGAATTTTTATTTCATGGAACACCAAACTTGTTTGTTTAATTGGCAATTAGTTCACACTCCCAATGAAAGTATATTAGGGATTTTGAACCAAATGATGAGGTGTGAAATAATCAAAGTCAAAGATTTCAAACTATCAAGACATCCTACTTGCTTGTAGTGACTTTAATACATTTTCTTACTTTGATAAGTGTGCATTTTTTCATTTCCAATTAAGTTTGGTTCATTTACACCTATATTTAGTTCTTATTGATGGGAGGATGTGAATCACAACTTGAGATTGATAAAGGGACTAAGAAACTAACACATATGACTTTTCAATCCATCTTTTAATCAATGGGAAGAAACTTTATTTGTAGGCTTAAGTTGCAAGGTTTGTCTATAGAGGAATCAATTGCTAGATTTTTGGAAGTTTTGTACTTAAGAGAAAATTGACAAGTTCCTATTGTAGAGCATGAAAAGGTTAAAAGGCCTAAATAGAGCATTGAAAGTTTAAAAGGATGGATGGCAATGGTGATTTATTTGATTGTATGTGTGCATTATCGATGGGGTTAAAACCCTCTAGTGTAAGTATTGTGTGAAGTGCTCTATGGATGGACCTTGAGGCAAGGGAGATGTGTGTAGTGACTTGCTAATTTCACAATGATTCCAATCTACACAAATTTATGTGTGTTAAGTGGCTAATAGTAGAGAAGGAATAAAGTTTATTGATCATGTTAACCATATGTTAATCATGTCCTCATGAATTTGAAGTTTGCATTGTATGGTCTTTTTTGTTTATCTCTAGTTACATGTCTTTATGGAAACTACCCCAACATTTGCAATTGCATGCTTGAAAATGAATATGTTTCATATACAAACATGATTTTAGGGAAAGAGTTTTTATTTGCAATTCTATGGGTCATTGAAAAGGATCAAGTGAAAGAAATGTATGAGTCTTTTTTTTTCATTCACATGATGGTAGATAAGAATACATGTTGTGTATGGTACTTATGTCACTTGTATAAAGGGTGTAGGACCATTAAAGACTATGTTTTTGAAATTACTTAGTATTGCAAATGGAACATTTGCTAATGTTTACAATGTTCTTCTTTCCTTTATTGATTCAAGAAGATTTGACAAGGATAAAATGGTAGGTATTATAACAAATGGGGCATTGTCAATTATAAGCATGCATATAGGTTTGGTGACACACTTGAAAACCTATAATTTGCACTTGGTTTTAATTCACTATATTTCACACAAAGAAGCATTGTTGGTTGCATATGTGTCAAAGGACTTCCATCAATTCAAATTTGTGGACAAGTTGGTTAAAAAGGATTTAGAAGTGCTAGTGCATTTTCTTTGCACATGAAATAAATGTATGGACTATTATATTAACCTTTTTAAATTTGGTGATAATTAAATTATTTTCAAATTTTCAAAAATTTTAAAAATTGCGTATCTAAAATGATGTAATTATTACCCCTATGTCAAAATTCAAAAAATTGGATTAGTTTTTATGGTGAGTAAGTTCTCTATCACACTGTTTTGCTTTATTTACCTTTTTCATGATTAAGGTTTGGGGATTATAAATGTGATGACTTGCATGAGGTGGATGTGGGCATAATTGAAAAAGATAGCATTTAAATGGGAATCACAAAACAAAGCTATTTATGGGTAGAGCTTGAGAAAAGAGTTCTTGAAGTCATAAATAAAAAATAAAAATAGGAAACACTTGTTTTCAAGTGGAAAGTGTTAGTTCATTGTCAAGACAAAGGTGAAAACATGTAGTATGTGTCTTTGAGTTTGAACTAATCTAACATTGATAGACAAACTAAAGGAAGAACAACAAGGAGCATACACAACAACATCAAGGGAAGGAAAAATACAAAAATTGATATCTTTCTATTGTATAATTTGACAAAACATAATATCTCCCCAGTTTTGCAAAAAGAAGTAGTAGAGTTTATTGTAAAAGGTTTCATCTTAATAGAGGTTCAAAATCCACATAATTTGCCAAAAAATTATTCGTTTATATATATATATATATTTTGTACTAGCTCTAAATGGAATTTGAAGAGTAAACTACTTATTTGACACTTGAATGTGAACTTGAAAAATGCATTATGATATTGGATGTGATGGGGATACATGTTCTAGAAGTAAATTTCAATTGCATAGTGCCAGATGGTTGATATGGGGATAGGTCATAAAACACCTTGTCAAATTGATGTTGGCAATTTTTGAAATGTGGAGAAAGAAACTAATGATAAGTAATCAAGGTGGCATGTAGATATGCTTGTAAGGTGGAATGTCAATTTTATTTGCACATGCTTGTGATGTTCTAACTAATTGAAATAAATTCAATGTGTACTGCCAAGAGAATATTATATTGATCCAACAACCTTTCAAAAAAAATTTAATAGTTATTAGAACACCTTGACATGAAAGCTTTTGTGAGATAATTATTTTACTAGGAACTACACACTTGAATTGTTTTTTGAGCAATAGGTTCAAAGTGTTAAATATATTATGCTTTTGTTCAAAGATAAGATTAATGGTTTGGAAAATGTTTGGACCATCTTACTTATGCTAAATTATATGTGACAAGTAATCAAGATGTGAAACCTTACATATTATTCAATACTAAGAAATAACTCACAAGTACATTGGCAAGTTAATAGAGTTTTTGGATGAAAGGTTCCCAAACTTTTCAATTTACAATGTATAGTAACAACATTCAATCTTCATCATTATCATGATGAATTTTTTGATTATGAAACCTAGACAAACACTTTGTTTTCCAATATCTAAAACATTTCAAATTTGATGTGGGAACAAGGGATGACAATGGAACATGCATGTTTGATGGCAAAATTTGTTTAAATAATTTTCATTAGTTTGTTGACACATGGAGGTCAAATTGTGTCAATTTTCCATCAAAGGAGCTTGGAAAATGTTTTGTAACAATCCTAAGTGGCACAAAAATTTGGGGGGATTCTCATCTCACATGTGTTTGTTGCAATCTATATTTTTTATCCTTATTAGTACCTTTTATTGCAAATGTGGTTTTAACTAGCAAATTTTCTTCAAAAGCACCATTAAAAATATGGAAACCTTAGATTGTTTGATGCAAGTTTATCTTGTTGGACCTTATGTTCCATTCTTGGATTAGGAATTGATATTCTCATATGGAAGGACGTGAAGCAATCATTTTTTTGGTAAAAATTTGCTAAAGTGCAACTTTGATTCAAAGTTTTGGTGAAAATTGTTTTTTTTTTCAAAATGATGTCACCAAATTTCATCCATTAATTCTTTTGGGGTGAAAGTATCACCACAAGTTTGTTTACTAACTATATTTTGATTGTCATATGAAAAAATGTCATTAATTAAGGTGAAAAATATTTGGGGAGGTTTGCCACTATTATTTTAATACAAAATTGAAAAAAAACACTAATGTGAAGGAGGCTAGACAAAGAAAACTTCTTCCAAACTTATAAGAGACATGATATGTAACTACATCATTCAAGTCAACATTTTATCATGTATCATTGATTATTACAAAACAAAATTTGATGTTTGACATGAAGATGTTATTAAAAATTGCACTTTTGTTGAATCTTTTTAATATTACATAGATTGTTAATTTATTTGACTATGATGGACATGTTTTAAAGACTAATTATGACCTTCAATTGGTATTGTTTGGTTCAAGTTCAAATTTTGGAGCTTGTTGACTTATTGTCTTCATGGATTTAATTATTCATTTGTTTTTGAAACTCAAAATCAAGATGTAAAGACCTTTGTGATATTGTTATTGGACTTTAATCTTATTACATCTATGTGTGTGTAAGATAATGTAGATACCTATTTTGTGTGAAAAATGTGTGATACATGCCAAACCTACGAGTCATGTAACACTCACAAGCCATGCCAAACATTTGTATTTTCATTGTCAAAAGTTAAATTTGTAATAGACATTCACTTGCCCACTAGCCATATTTGAATGTCCATGAAATATATATTAATTTAAATTAAATTTAACATTGACATAAATATATGAAAACATAAGAAAAAATTAAAATAATTGATCATCACTTGTAGTGCGTAGCAATGTAGAATTAAAATTAAAATTGTAATAGACATTCACTTGCCCACTAGCCATATTGTTTTCCACCAAGCCTTCATGGGACAAACATTTCCAATATGAGGTTTTTTGACTAAAAGGTATGGGTGCCTTCAATTTTAAGCCTTATTTCTATCTACTTTAGAATTTTCACCATCAATGAAAAAATGGTAATAAGTGATAAAGTTCTTCAAAAAATTGAAATTTGTCAAATTCTTGAAATTTTTGAAAGTTTACAATTTTGTGTAGTATTGTGTTAATTCAAAATTCACATGGTAATAAAATGAATGAATTGAAAAACCATTCCCAAAGGGCCTAGTGTCTTGCTAGGGGAACTTGGCCTTTTTTTTCAATTGCATGGTTTCAAAGTTTATTGAAATTTCACCCAAAAAAAAAGATAATTTTTTTTTCCAAATTTGCATTAAATTACTTCCTATTATTTCCATAATTTTTCCCACAATCCACAAATTTGCCATAAAAAAAGCATTTGGTGATGTGGTGTTTCTAGGAATTTCTTTTGGGATTTTACCACTAGGGATTCAAATCATCCCAATCCTTTTTCAACAAGAGGATGTCAACAACAATTCATTCATAAACCTTCTTGTAAATAATTATTGAATAAAATTGATTTCCATTGATGATTATATTGCACTAAAAACCAAGTTGGACAATGTGATGCTTTGAAGGCATGTGAAATTAAAAACCTACACCCTACTAAACAAGCAGGGTTTGACGAATTTTGGAACATAGTGTGCCACTTTGCATAAACCACAAACATTGCATAGTGATAAATGAAGAAAATTTTGTGTTCCAATTTTTTATTAAGTGTGTGACTATACTTCATACTAAATTGTAAACATTATGATTTGTGATTCATCTAAAGTTGCTTGGACCTAATCAAGTTTTGGGGAATAAATGGTTTCAAAAAAATTATGATCCACAGAAAGGTGTGGACATGTTTTTAATTTTCTTATTGGTTTGCAAGGGTCTATCAATTGTGGAGAAATTGTGATTAGATATGTAAATGAGGATGACATGTTTGGGGTGGTAGATTCATGTTTCCATCTCATGATTTATCCTATAGGTTTGTTGAGGATTTTGATTATGTCTTTAATACTTTTTCCAAAATTTCTAAATCCGATGTTAGGCTAGAAAACATGTGGCTATCTTTTAACATTAGTAAGTGGGCTTTTAGTTTTCAATGTCCTACCCAAAAATTGAGACTTGAATTTCCTAATGTCTGGGTCATGGAGGATTTTTTGTACAAGGAATTGTTTATAGACAACAAGTGGAATTTTCCCAACATTCAAATTCCATTGATTGTATGGAAAGGCAAATAACAAAGGTTAAACACCTTTTTACCCCAATGTGAGACTTCATTTGATTTTTTTTTGGTTTTGGCACATTAATATCTTGAGAAAATTTTGTGTCATAACCAATGTTTATGCCACCCAAGAGTTGAAGGGAGGAGGCACAAAGGGAAGGGTTAGTTTAAGCATGCAATGAGTTGTGTGGACAATTATGGAATGCAAAACAAAATTTGTATGTGGATGAAATGATGGTCAAGCATATTGGGAAATGTTCATTGATCCAACAATACATGAAAATTAAACCTCATTAGGTTGGAGTGAAGATTTGATGTTTGGTTAATGTTAAGTCCAAAATTGTGCATAAAATGAAAATGTATTGTGCTACAGGTCATGAGAATATTAAACATGCAACAAGGCACAATTGTGTACAAGTTGATGGATGGGTACAAAAACAAAAATCACATTATCATATGTGATAATATATTTTTTTAGGTTTACATTAAGTTTGGGATCTTTTGAAGGTTGAGGCGAATGTGAAAAGACTTGTAGGATAATTATAATGGTTGGCTTAATGTTTTGATTGTTGATCCAAAAAGAGGATCAAGAGCACAATTTTGGTATCACATGTATGCTTTTGATAAACTTGATACAATTACCATCTTAAAATTTATATATATATTGCATGTAATCCAATGGATTTTACAAGTACCACATTTACCATTAGTGACATTTATTAGTTTGTTCGAAATCCCTATTAGCCCAATGCTAATGCATTACTAAGAGCACATGTGTAAAGTTGATGGGGTGGTTGCAAGGTAAATTGGCTCATTTTTTGTGTCACAATATAATTTTTTGTAAAACATAATGTGTTTACACGCTATTAACACACCATAAAAGTAATAATATGATAAATTTGTGGCTAGATTTAGATCATCAATTTGAATAAGAAAACACATGCACCCACACAGACACACATTCACAAACACATATACACCAAATTTATAATAATGAACTTTTGAAGTTGAAAAATATGGACTAATTTTCAATCTATGCTTTTATATGCATGCATTTTTGTGTATGTTGTTTTTTGGCTTTGCTAGTGTCTTTGGGACATCTTTTGGGATTCAATATATGATATATTATAGCAAAAGGAACATAAATGTATTTTTTTAAAAAGAAAAGAATTATCTAGAAAAATTATGATTTTTTAATGATTTGGAATATGGCATATTTTCAAAAGTTCATAACTTAAAATTATTTTTGAATGAATTTCAATATTTTTTCTTTTAACATGTGTGTCAATTTATTTATTTTAATTAGGTTTTTATTCATATGGATCTTTTAGATTCATTAATCACCACATAATCTTCATTTAACATTGATTTTTAAAGGTTTTTTTTTTCATTTTAATCTTAAAATTTGAACTATTTGAACTCTTGTATTTATCAAATTTGAGTCACCTTACCTTGCAACCACCCAATGACCAATATCAACTTTGTGGTTATTATACTTTGTAAAGATGGGGTCAAACTTGGTGGCATTGTATTATGTTTCATGTCAATGGTACCACCATTGCAAACTTTTACATTATGTATAAGGTGCATATGATTTGTTTTGCCAAATTTGCAAAAAAGGATCACATTGGGTGTAATCATTATAATAAGAACAAAACCAATTGTAACCAATGTTTAATTTTTCATATTTTAATGTCAAAAATTGTATTAATGTTGCAAGTCATTCAAAATCATTCATGACAATGTTTTTAATTTATTATGAAAATGTGTGCTATCGTTTGGAATGAATGTCATAATGATACAACATTCAAAAACATTCATTAAACATAATAAAGATTCTCAATTTTCAAAAGATTTTGTAAACATGACATATTTTGGTCAAGTTTTTAAAACATTTATTTACATCATAATATAACTTTTTTTTGGGTCACATTTGATTTGATTTTTTTCAACCTTCAAAAAATAATAATAAAAAAATCTAAGGAGGTGACCCTAGCTCCTATTAGCATATTTGAACCCACTTGAAATTCAATGTGGCTTTGGTTAAATCTCTTATAAAAAAGGGTGCATGTTTTATTTCAAAGGCAATAACAATAGTACATGTTGTTGTATCCAATCTCAAAAGGTTATATTATTTTGTGTAATGGATAGGAACATAGAGAAAAAGAAGGTGATGTGTGAGGTTATATTATTCCATGTAATGAATAGGAACATCGAGAGAAGAAGGTGATGTGTGATATGTAAGAGGAAAATGAATTGGCACTATTCAACTAATTATGATATTATGGTCTATTTTCATGCATGCTTTGTGAAATTACATAACATATAGATCTTCTACATAGATTGCATGTTAGTTTAATTTGTGTGAGAACAAGGGAACATCATGCATAGTTGACCTTTCATGTTCAACTTCCCAAGTTGGTGATGTTTGGTTTATGTAATTGGGTGTAATAGGTTATGTTTGTTTATGAAATTTCCTCAAATTTATTTTCACAAATATCACCTTATTGTCTCCACTTCCCCCCACCCCATACCAACATAAGGAAAAAGAAAGAAAATGGCCCTCCCCCCCCTAATGCTGCAATTTAGACATAACATTTGATTAGGCAATTGATTTTGAATTAATCATTAATGCCTAATAGGTTGTTCGAATAAGGTGGTTCTAAATTATGGTTTTAAAATTGAACTGCTTATAATACCATGGTTATGTCCAAAGTTGGATGATTAACTCAAGTTGTTTCATTTAAGGAGATGTTCCATTTGAACCTATTAAAGGTGCATTTGCACTTGACGTTAGGGATTCTTAATGTTGAATGCCCTAACACTATGCTAGTCATTTAGGACTTACACCTACTTACCATGAACATTTTATGTTAAACTAACATTTGCTTAAGCTATCAATCATTTAACATTAGGTGCCACCTAGATTTTCATTTATCATTGACTCAACATTAAGTGTGAATGCACCATAAGAATTGTAGGACTAAATTTTTGAACTAAAAGCAATACTTAATTGGAAGTGCATATTAAGTACATACCTATTGATGTTTGCAATTTAGTCTTAGTTATTACTCAAATATTGGAACCAAAACCAGAGTTCGGTTTTCCTATAATTTTTTTGATTGTTTTTATTTAACATTTCCTTGGTTATGGTACCTACAAAGGATCTAGGGGCCTTACACCAATATTAGAGGGCCCATCTTATTCACATAGGCCCTTATTTTGATGTTTTCATCCATTTACAAGTAGGTTAGAGGGCTTTTCATCCATTCACAAGAGGGTTAAGATCAATGTTGGGAAATTCTTAGGGGTAGCTTGAAAATTGACAAGGTTTTCAGGTTGGTTTTCAAGTTGAAAACAATTGGTTTTCAGATTAGGTAAAAATCAAATTGAAAACTTGATTGATGAATTTCATTACAATGAGAACCATCTTCCATGAGAACCTTTAAGGTTTTCAAAAATAAAATAATTTAAATTTGGGAAAGGTATTTCCCAATACCTTTTTCAATTTTCAACTTTAGGGTTATAGGTTATAATTATAGGTATAGGGTTTAGGGATAGTCATTTTAGTTTTAGGTTTTAGGGCTAATCGTTTCGGGTTTAAGGTTAACCATTTTGCTTTTGTTTTTCACTTGTCGCTTATGGCTTTTGCTTGGCTCTTGCTTATCGTTTTTGGCTTTCACTTTTGTTTTTTGTTTCTCGCTTTTGGTTATCGCTTCTGTTTTTTGCTTTTCATTTTTGGCTCTTGCTTTAGTTTTTTGTTTCTTATTTCTATTTTTCACTTCTCATTTTTGGTTCTTTGTTTTGTTTCTCACTTTTGGTTTTTGTTTGGCTTTCACTTTTCACTTCTATTTTTTGTTTCTATTTATTACTTTTCGCTTTTGACTTTTGCTTCTATTTCTTACTTCTCATTTTTGGATTTCATTTTTGTCTCTTGCTTTCATTTTTCGCTTTTTGCTTTTGGCTTTCACTTTGGGCTCTTACTTATATTTCTTGTTTTTCACTTCTGGCTATTGTTTTTGGTTTTCACTTTTGTTTTTCATTTCTCATTTCTACCGTTTGCTTCATGTTTTTGTCTCTCGCTTCTTACTTTTGTCTCTTGTTTTTTGCTTCTCATTTTTGTTTCTTGTTTTTATCTTTCGCTTCTTATTTTCGTTTTTTGAATCTATTTCTCATTTTTCGCATCCATTTTTTGCTTCTGTCTCTTGATTCTTACTTTTATCTCTCTCACTTCTCGCTTTTGTCTCTCACTTCATGCTGCTATCTCTTGCTTCTAATGCCTATTTTTCGCTTCTTGTGTCTAATTCTCACTTTTCATGTCTATATTTTGTTTATGTTTTTCATGCTTATATCTTTTGCTTTTCTCTATCTTCTTGCTTCTATCTCTCATTTCTCCCTTTTGTTTTGCTTTTGTCTTTCACTTTGTTCTCACATCTCATTGGATCTTGCATCTCGTTGGCTTTTGTTTTAGTTCAAGGTACCTTTTTGCTTTCGCTCTCGCTCTAGCTTTTGCTTCTCATTTTTGTCTTTTGCTTTTGGCTTTTCCTTGGACTTTGGTTTGCATTGGATGCATTATTTTTGTAGACTAGTACTTCCCCCTTCCTTTTATTTGTGGCTTTAGGATTTCAAAGCAGATTCAAGGTGGAGGTCAAACTTCCCAATTCTTTTTGAATTAAACTTGAAATCAACTTGTACTTTCTTCAAATTTCTTATATATTTTGATCAAAAAAATTATAATATGTATTTTGTAAAAAACAATTTGGGTGTCTTTTCATAATTTTTAAGGTTAAGGTCAGGTTGTTTTGGTATTGTCCATTAGAATCTAACTTTAAAACCTAAAAAAATGATTTTTGTGGTTTGATGGTGCAGGAACATTACTTTTCTGGAAAGACTATTTTTTATAGATTTTTCATTTCAACTATGTTTAAAAATGAGCTTTCTAATTTGTAAATTCTTGTAAACGATTTAAAAACCTTAAAATTTAATTCCTCTTCCTTACCTATTTTTTAGGTCTCATAAATGGTAGTTTTCTTTTAGTTAATTATTTTCTATTGTAATTGCCCAATCAAACCATAATGAAATATGATAATCGAACAAAATTTTGTGAAATATTATAGAATGACATTTCTATGGAAGAGGAACCTCTTCCTAAAACATCACAAGGAAATGAAAGCTTGTAAACCCAAGTGAAAACATTTCCATAAATTGATAAAGAGAGTGTGAATCAAAGACTTCAAGTTTTGCACATGGGTTAGAGATTGTTTTGGAAACCTCATGGTAGAAATGCACTATGTTGGGCCTTTTATGCTATCAATGATAATACACAAGTAGATGGCAAGGTACCTCAAATGATGTGTTGCATGATTTTTCATAGTGAGTATGTCCCTTTTAGTGCAAGAACCAAACTTCGAAAATGAGTTCTATCATATTTTTAAACTAGTGGAATAATTACCTTAAAAAAACATGTGGATGCAAAAACATACATTGTTTGCAAAGAAATTTGAGGAAGAAGTAAATAATCATGTGAAGTAGGTTTGGAGAGGCAACCAACAAAGAAAAGACCCAATGTGTTTGCTAATGAAATCTTTGAGTTTTTTTCTACTAAAAATTCTTTTAAGAAAAATAATGTGCAGCAAAAACAATTTTTGTAAAACCTTGGTTTGTCAGTTGTTAAAAATCATCTTCCTATGCATTTTGTGGAAAGTTCTTAATTCAAATGATTTATCTTACATTTGTGTCTTCAAATTGTCATCCCATCCAAAAAATTATTTTACCAAGAGGCTTTGCCTAATTTGGTGGAGAAGACAAAAGAGTTGTATGTCTTAATTGAATTAGCAAAGTGTCTATTAGCCACTGCCAGTTTTGACTTATGGATGTTTAAAGGATCCCATGGTATTTTTGCATTGGTTGTTAACTTTCTAGATGCAAATTTGCAACCCAAGCAAGTGACTATTGGGTTATCTGAAGCTACTGAAACCATAGGCCAAGCTTTGGCTGTAAACTTGAGTAATCTTTTGGATTCCTTTGGCCTTACAAATAAAATCATTAAATTTGTTAAAGATGAGGGGGCTAATTTGAATGCAATGACTTTAGCACTAAAGTTTATTGTGAGTTGTGATATTTTAAGGTGGGAGGAAAGTTTCAACAGAGGTTGCTTTGGACATGCTTTTTCCAAGGCATGCCAATATGGGATTGCCAAGGAAAAAAATTGCAAAAGACATGAGATTCGTGTCAATTACGAATGCACAATCTAAAGTTTAAAAATGCATTACTTGGCTGAAAAAGTCTAATAAGGGTAGACAAGAGTGGAATAGGGCATGTATGGATGCTAAAATTCACCCCAAAAATTTAAATACACTAGTAAAGATAAAATTAGTTTTTTGCTTTTGCAATTATTAACATATTATTTATTTCCTACAAGTTTGCAAGTAAAATCATTTTATTTCAAGAGGCCTTGCTATTCCATGAAGCCATTGTAATGTGTTACAACAAATTATTATTATTATTTTTTTGGGTTTTTGGCTGTGTCCCACTTCATTTGACTTGGCATGTTTGTTAGACTGTTGTTGAATGTTTAAGACTTGTTATGATTGCTTGTGTTTTGAATCAGTTAGGTGGTCATTGGTTGTTGTCTAATGCCCTAAATTGCTCTATAATCTTGAGTTTAAGGATGAAAGATGAAACAAGAATAAAATTAGCCTTTGACCCTCTAATGGATGATGATGGAAAAGTTATCCTTGAATTGTCTTTGTTGGCCTCTAATATTAGAAAAGAGGATAGGATTCTTGACTCTTTTCTTACATTCTTAAAAAGCTATAAAAAAAAAAAAAACTCATAACACATTTTCCTTGATGTTAGACCCAAGGTTTAATGGTCTTCGTCTTGTGTCCTCTTATGTTGGGTTGAGTAGGGAGTGTCTATTATGTAAGAAAGCATGAAATCTTATGCTTTTGAAGTGTTATCATTACTTACATCATGTGGGAGAAAGTGAATTTGATGGTGTTGCAAATCACAACGATGATTGTAGATTAGACATTTTTCAAATGACCACCAACAACAACGAACTAAGTTGGTGACTAGAGTGTTGTTAAACTTTTAGAAGGTTTCATGTAGATGTGAAGGACATTAAGAGCCCTTTGTTATGGTGGGAAAAACATCAATCTAGGTTTCCAATTGTAAGGCTTCTAGCAAAGCAAATACTTGGCATTGTAAGTTCTTAAATAGAGGTGAAGTATGCTTTTCTCTTGTTGAAATTTAAACAAACCTTAGAAGATTTCCTTTGCAATAAAAAGACCTAAAAAAATATTTTTTTTATTAGCAAAATTTGGTTGAATGATCTTAGAGTAAGTTGTAAGGAGGCATGTAACTTGGTAGAGTTGATAGAGAGGGAAAAGAACTTTGAGGAAGAACTGGAGGAATTTGAAGAAGAATGTGTTTTAGAGAAGAGATTGAAAATTGTGAATGATAAATGTGAGACATTGAAAACCATACTTCTTTTATGGATTTTACTTATTAAAATTATCAATTTTTAAGTTTTTTTTTTTTTTTTTTTAAATAAAAATTTTTTTAATCTTTTTTTGTGAATTGCCTTTGAAGACACCAGCGGTTCAAAAACTTGTGAGAGCTGACTACCCTGAGAACCACCAAGTTTCATTTTTTTGAAATTTCTGAAAACTTGGGTGATTATTAAAAAATAAAAATCTGAAATTTATAAAAGAACAAGGGCGATTCTCTCGACCCTCTCAAAGAACTGGAACCAACAATTTTCAGGAAAAAGTGAGAACTGCCCAACACTAGTTAAGATGTCACTTTTGAATCTCACTGATAACCAGCTTGAATGCACTACTAGTCCCATTACTTTGTTTTCTCATGATACCCGGAAGGTACCCACCAGATACCCATCGGGTACCACGAGGACAAAAAAAAAAGTGGAAACAAAAGTGGTGGATTTTTGCAAAGGGTAACGCTCGAGGCAGGGAGCATTTCAGGGAATAAGGGCCCAATGTGGGCCCTTATGGGCCCTTATTCTCGTAAGGCCGGCGGCCTCGGGCCTTACCCTACACATTTCTTTCCACACATGTACCTACCAAGGTTGGCTGAAATGACCACACTGACAGTTGGTTTTGGGCCGTCAGATACGCATTTGACGCCTATAAAATCTGGACCATCCGTTGCCCACTTGGTAACAAACAACAAAATGCCAAAGCGGGTTGACGGATTCAAATAACAAAAGAAAGAATCAATCGTGACCGTCGTGGGTCTCTTGGTAGATCGCAGCCGTCATTGATAAACTGCCGAAAGCGCCATCTTTCCCGGCCATGTCCTATCTCGTGTGTTCTCATCCGTCAGATCCACAAAAGAGAAACACAAGGACCGTGGATATGGAAAGATGTGGTGGGTGTCAGTAAAAGACAGAGCCTCATCTCTCTCTCTTCTCGCTCTCTCTCTCGCAGCTCTCGCGCTTTTCTGCTGCTTCTGCTGCTGCCTGCACGGTTGTTGCACGCGATTGTTCTCGGCAGTTGCAGTGCTGCGCATTTGTTTCTGGGTTGTGGTTTCTTGTGTTTGCATTACTGCAACTGACGAGAGAAAAACGGACGACCCATTTTCTCTCTTTTGCCATACCTATATCATTGTCTGAGTGATGAAACAAGGTATTTTTTTTTTCCGTCCCTTTGGCTGCACTTCCTCCAATCTCTGAGAGAAAACTCTTTGCAGGCCTGATGTTGTTGATTCATACAACATCTGATTGCTTCAATCTGTATGTGAATATATTACTAGCAATGGGCATCGCAGCATTTCTTCTTTTCTGTACACCAGAAAATAAATCAGAAGTGAACATATTGTAGTAGCACTACTGTTTGTGATGTGTCTCTTTGTTTCTTGATCATCTGTGTTTTTGTTGCTGTTGCAACAGTGCCGAGTTGCAATGGGGTTTTGAACTGGTTTTTAACATTACTAGCAAGATTGAGAAACTGGAGCTAGCATGCAGCAGTGGTTGTGAGAATTCGGATTGAACTTTCGGGCAGTGTTGCTGTTCAAGCTTTTTCTTCATGCGTGCTGCAGCTGGGAGTATGATTCTCGCTGCAGCAAACGTAGTAGCTATGGAGGAGAAATGTTGCAATAGTGACGAAGACGATGATGATAATACGTCCACAAGCAGCAGCAGCTGCCTGGAGCTCTACGATTCTTCAAACTCGCGGGTGGAGATGATGACAAGAGGGCGAAGAGAGCTCATGAGCAAGTACTTCCCCTTCAAGGAAGAAGAGCCATCGCCGCTCTTGTGTGAGTATTTCGGTGTTGCATTGGCGTTTGCAGCACTGGGAGCAATGATCCGAGGTCTCAACAGCAGCACCAACAAAGCGAAATCAGCGAATGGGTTTAGTAGCCGCAAGTTCCAGAGAATGGCTTTGCAGGTGGTCCTAGAAGGAGCGATGGATCGCTTGCATTGTCTAGCGCAAAGTGCGTTAGACTCAGACAAGAGAGTGAAGGAAAACAAAAATGAAGCCACTGCAGCTTTCCTTGAAGAAAGGAAAACTTGGGAGATGGAGAAGGCCAAGCTCTCACTGAAACTGGCAGAAGCGGAGGCAGAAGTGGGAGAACTGAGAATGAGAAGAGGCGAAGATGCCAAAGCAAATGAGAAAGTTGCGCTCATATATGCAAGTCACGAACAGAACTGGAAGAGCGAGAGGAAGAAGCTCCGACATGAGATAGATTTGCTGCGAAGAGATTTGCTGAGAAAAGAAGTAGGAGAGCTTTGTAACATGAGTCCTCGCGGGAGAAACACCCATTGCGAAGAATGCGAAGCCAAAGAACGGCATGTGAGTGCATTGCAAGAAAGTCTTAGCGAGAAGGAGTTTTTCATGATGACGGCTATGGAGGAAGCGCAATCCGAAGAACATGAGCGCAACGCTCTTGCGGCAAAGCTTGCCATCGCTGAGTCAATTGCAGCGGAGTTGAGCGAGAAACTCTCTTCTGAGCTCGCAGATGCAATGCGGCAAAGAGTCGTTCTCCAGGATCTCAAGACCAAGCAACAAGAAACCGAGCGCGAGCTCATCAAGGCTCTGGAGGAGATTCAGAATGCGAGAACAGAGCTCACCCACATTGCAGTCGTGCGGAAAGAAGTGGAGGATAAGGAGGAGGTGATATCAGCGATGCTCAGGCGAGCCAGCAGAGAGAAAGAGGAGAAAGACCTTCTTGCCAAAGAGCTTGCGCTTTCCGAAGTCAAGAGAAAACACGCTGAGAGTCTGATGCATCGGTGGAAGAGCGTAGCAGCAGCAGAGGAGGAGGAGGGAGGTCGTCGTCGTCCGAGGATGATGACGACTCCTCACAAGAGGACCGCAAACAGGTTTCACCATCGCAGTCTTGGCAGCAGAAGCGAATTGGATGATGAGGTTCTTGGACATTCACATAAGAGAGATTGTTCTTGCAGCGCTGCAGAGGAGGAGGAGCTTCAGCTTCAACCCACGCGTGCATTCAATGAATGGGTTGAGCTGGTGAAGAGCAGACATGCAGCACAGCTGGAGGACAAGCATTGGCGTGAGATAGAAGCCTTTGAGAGACAGATGCGTGCAAAAGATGAGAGAATTGCAGCTTTTCGCTCACAGTTGTTGGCCATGGAGTTGGAGTCCAGCAAAATGAAATCAGAGATGGAGGCATTGCAAATTGAAATTGAGAACACCATTCAGAAGCAGCAGGAGGAGGAAAATTCTTCCAAGGTGGTGGTTCAGTCCCCCAAGAAGGAGGAGATTCAGCTCTTGGGTCAGGTCATGACACAAGAGGAATGTGACAGCAATGACAACAACAGCAATGATGTTGAACTGCAAGAGCCAGTGGAATCATGGAAGGCAGATGTGATGATCACCAAGTAAGTTACAGTTGCAATTCAAGCTGCACAATTGCCTTTTTTGCACATGTAAGTTTTCTCTTTGTAGGGTTAGGAGATGTGTGCATACAGGAGCAGGTGACCCATTGAATTGGGTGAGTGGTTGGCAGTTCCAATCTTGGGAAGCCATTGAGGGAGAAGGAACTGGATGAACAACATCCGAGCGGTCTTCAAAGCATCATGGTGAATGCAGAGATAGAGATCCAACAAAATGACATGAACCTGATTATGGTGGAAGATGGGTTATGTCAGATGCAGTATGAGAATGGAAGAAAGGCCAAGCCTGCCGAAGAATCATTTGCACACAACAGTCATGAGAAAGTAGGCGGACCCACATTGTATATCTTCCCATTTGTTTGGCCTTCAAAGGCCAAAGTGAATTTACACTGTGATGAACAAATGTTGTATGGAAATGATCACTCTTGTGAGCTATTTGGAGGATTTAGGTTTTATTCTTACAGGAGGATGCACATTGTCATCAGTAGCAGAGATCAAACCTTTTGTGAAGGTGAGCTTGCTTATGTTGCTGGCTACCAATATCATAATACACTTCTAATCAGTATGTGTTCTTGTGTTGTTTGTGTTATTCCTAGGTGAAAGTGCATGTTGACAGTCAAGACCCTACTTCTGAGAAAGCAGCCATGGATACCTGTCTTGAGGTCACAGCACAAACTTGTGACTTGAGAACTGACAATTGGACACAGAGTGGGTTGGAAGTTCAAAGCAGAAAGAGATTAGGAGAGCTTGTACAAGAGGAGGCAAGCACAGTTTCAAAGTCAGACAGTCTCAAGCTTCAAGACCTGCTTCTGCATGAAGATAACACAAATTTGATGCTTCTGTCAGATCAAACCAATGCATCCAAGGCTGTGAATGATTTCCCCTCCTCAGAGCTTGCATGCTGGTTGCCACTGGACCAAGAGACCACTTACAAGTTCATCCAACCTTTACCAGATGGCTCTCAAATGCAAGGTGACCAGGGAGACTTGGCATTATCACACTCAGCACAGATCAAAGAACAACCTGGACAACCTTCTTCCACAACCCTTTCCAAGCTGGATACAAAGACAATCAAGAATAGTAATTTGCACACTAAAAGGAGATGGAGCTCAAACAAACAGCCTCTGAGGTCACTCTCTGTCTCGGATTCTCTGACTTCAAAGACTGACCAGACAACCTTGGACAATTCCAGCTTGGGACAGGTATGAGTACAAACAGTGGGTGTCTCTGGCTAAATGGGAGGATTTATTCTAGATGAATGTTCTCACAAATGGTGGTTTTGCAGGTTGTTCATACTGAAAGCTTGAAGAACAGTAAGTTTGACATATTTCGGATGCTGAAGAAGAACACAAATTTTGACAAGAAGCAGAGCCAACATGTTCTTTTGGATATCGGAGAAACACTCCAAGGTCCTCCATCTTCTAAATTCACAGGGTCAACTGTCAGCAGGTCAGTGTGGCAGTAAGGCAAGGAATTTGTGGTTGTGACCATGAGACTGGTGAAACCTCCCAGCTCTTACTGTTCGAAGGCACAAAAGTCAAAATGGGTAGTTATCCATCTGAACACATCTAGAATCTGTTTTTAGCAGGGCTGAATATGCACCACCAGGCTGAGAGTAGCAGCATAGAAGTGTGTTTGAAGATGGGTTGCAAAGAATACTTACTGAGTGCCAGGTAATTCTACAGGAATGATCCTCAAACAAGAGCCAAGATCCAGGTTTTGAGTCTGGCATTGGAGGTGAAGAGGATTGAGCAGCAGCTTGCGGGTATGAACATAACTGGAGCATCTTGCAACACAGAGGTGGAGATTCAACCTTCAGATGTGCAAATTTCACGTTCGACAAGATTTTCGACTCCTAACAAACTCAGCAGGGGATATGCTGCTCTTGCAGGGAGAGTAAGCCAACTTGCGAAACAGATTGTGAGTATGCTATCCTGCCCCTCTGAATGCAATGTCAGAGGCTCTTCCAAAGCAAGCCTTCTATCTCATTGAACACCAATCTCCTTGGGGGAGAGAATACAGCAGTTTTTATGCTCTAAAGAAAGCATATGTGAACGGATAAATCCTCCATGGCTGTTGTTTGAGTTGATGCTGAGAGTGACCTGTCTGTTCTGAGTGTCTTGTGCATGGATTGTCTGCAGGGCTTGACAAATACAGGGTCAAACTTAGAGTACCCAGTTGCCAACCAGGAAAAAGAAGTGGCATCCATCCAAGCCTCTGTCACATCAGAGCTCTCCTTGCAAAAAAATCCTTTATGCAAAAAAGGATCCTCACCATTAGCACTTATCCTATTGCAACAGAGGGCAGAAGCAGTGGGAGAAAATCTCGCAGCCATTCAATCCAAGATAGCAAATGAAGGTGGGCCCAGATCAGCATTTGATCAAGGCCCAGTTGCACCAGTCTCCCCAAATCAACAATTTGCCAACACAGTGCAGGCTCATTGTCCCTCCAAAGTTCAGGACATATTGGGATTGCAACTGACACACTCTTCAAGTAACCTGGAAGGCAACTCTGCAGCCACTGAACTGTCCTTGCAGGTAGAAAAGTCATCTGTACCAGTGTACTTCAATTGTGAAAAATGCTGGTCACAGTCCAAGATTCTTTCTTATATGACTTAACAAATCAACCTTTTGATGGTGAAGGGAGAAAGCAGGGATTGCCTATCCAGCCTCCCCTGCTGCTCATTGAGAGGCAGAATCAGCACTTGCCACCAATCAGCAAGTGCTGCTGATTCTTCTTGTAGACCCCCTACTTTACAGGGAATGGGCTGTGGACAGCCTGTTCTCTTGTACATCTCAAGGCAGAGCCCTACAGAGCCACAGGAAAATTATTGCCTTGGTTTGATATGGAGAGTTGATGTAGTGCAAATGGGTTGTGAATTCTCCAAGTGAAGTAAGGATGAACATAAGCTAAACAGTCCATGCTCTTTTTTGGGTTAATGCAGGCATGAAAAACTCAAGATTGTTCTATGATGGGAAGAGAGCTCAAGATCAGCATCACTGACAGGACCCAATTCCTTCATTGTGCACCTATTTATCATGAACATGGACTATCTCTAAGCTGTACATTTGCTTGGCAGACCAATGCAGAACATGAGAATCACGGGTATGCTGTGCCTAATGCCTCCAAAGACATGGAGCCTTGTGTGTGGCGGCAGCAAGGGCAGATGTGATGAAGGCCTGGTTTGCTTCAATGCTAATTTGAAATCTGTTCACTGATCCTGTAGATCCACACCTTTGTTTAATATTCCTGTTTGATATGCTGATAGTGGTGGTCAACTATGTTGCAGAGGAACGATTTTAGAGTTTCCGTCTTTGCATCCTCCTGTTACAATGTAGCCAATTCTAACACTACTGATCTTAGGGTGTGTGTGCAAGTAGTACTCTCGCAACTTCTCCATCAAGAAGTTGGTGGAGAAGTCATGTACACATATGTTATACTAGTAGCTATGTGTAGACATAACAGGAAGTAGTCAGTTGTCACAAATAGTTTCCTCCTGGAATCATTGGCCACATGTATACAATAAAACTAATAATTTCTGTGTGTGAAGCTTATGCACCTACCCACTTGCCCCCCTCTCTGAACTTTATGTCCATGCAAGCTAATTGAAAGTTGTACTTGCTTCCTTCCTTTTATGTACCTACCTCCCTCCCTATCAAGCAAGTCTATATACTATGGACTCTCTTCAATTTTCTAAACCTTCCCTATACTCTAAACCCTAAACCCTTGGACAGTGAAATTTGCTTAAAAAGTGACTTCGAAAGAAACTTCATGATAAGGTCCAAGCAAACCGCCAGCTACATGTCTGTTCAAGAAGAGTCATTAAGGTCTGGGGTGGTAGATTATGTCATTTTCTTGAAATCATTGTATGAAATAATCTTTCTGGTGTGATCTTACACTCAAATAGTGTCCAAAATGTTTCCATTGAACATGATTTTTCTTGAAAATCATTGAATCTGCCATCCCAGACCTTATGTCATCCCTTTGCCCATTATGTTGGGTGCATCACTGAGCTTGACCTGATGGGTTTTGCCTGGTGCCTTACACAAAATAATGGGCAGGGGCTTGGCCTTGCCATAGTACATAGTTCATTGTTTTTTCATCACATGAGACTTTGCAGTAATGGAACCAGTACCCTTCTCTGTGCTTGCATGCATACATTGTTTATTAGAAGTTATCCATTGATGCCAATAAAACCAGAACTTTATACAACATCATCTAATGTGTGAAAGCATAGGATAAATTATAATAGAATGTAGAATGTGAAACATGGGTGAAAACATTTTCATGTTTTAAAGTAGTTGTTTGAGATGGAGTTTTGTCAGTTTTTCTTGTCTGTGGTCTCATCTCCCAATGGAATGTACTCCTTTTTGCTCTGCTGGGTGCGGGCCAGAAGACAACACACCAAGAAGCTTAAGCTGTAGAAACCATAGAATTTCCAGCTGATGTGTGGATGTTGCTTAGCCATAGCTCTACGGAACACGGTGACATAGTAGTGCAGGCCCACCATTGATGCCAGCAACCATTGAATTACAGCTGAAGTTTTTCCAATAGGACTTCCTGTGGCGCAGGTGATGATGACATCTGCTGTCTGGAGCAACATGTAGATCATGTACCCAAATGCTTGTAGCAATTGCAAGATCATATAACCAAATGGTGAGTATTGGTCCAAGAAAGCAGTGGGTTCAGAACCCAATCCCAAGGCAACTATGAGAAGGATTGCAAAATATGTAACCAGGTAGATGTTGATGAAGAGAAGCACCTTCTGTAATGTTAGAATGGCACGTATTCTCTCACAGAGAAACAATACCAATGCCAAAGGTGGCAACAGAAGACAATAGGAAATTAGAGTTGCAATGATGGGTGCATACTTTTCTCCAATCCAAGGTAAGAAGCTGCTAGCTAGATTTCTGTTGATCTTGTCAAATGAGTTCATGGATTGGTCAGAGATTTGCTGAATTTGTGGAATTACATGGCTTGCTACTGCTCCGACTGTTTGCTGGAAGTTGGTAGGAAGGTCTTGCAGCAGAGTGATGCCACTGGAGTCAACGTCTATTGCTGGATCAGCCTCTTCTTCAGCTGCTACTGTTGAGGCAGTTTTGCTCGTCTTCTCAGACTGAGATTTGGCTTCACTTTCATTGGTACCTTCTTTCTTCTTTTCCACATTGTCTAATTTTGTTGCCTTATTTTGTCCATTCACATTGACATTGTCCTTCTGTCCTGAGCCAGCTTCTTGTTCAACAGATCTGAGTTCCCCAGCAGATTTCTCCTTGTCTGGAAGCTGTCCTCTATCTTGCTGCAATTTTGTAGCAGCTTTGCTCATCAAGTTCTCCTCTGATTTGGCTTCACTGTCATCACTACCTTCTTTCTTCTTTTCTACATTATCTGATTTTGCCGCCTCATTTTGTCCATTCACCTTGAAATCTCCCTTCTGTTCTGCGTCAACAGCTTCTTGTTCAACAGGTGTGAGTTCCCCAGCAGCAGATTTCTCCTTGTCTGGAAGCTGTCCTCCTCCCTCTTGCTGCACTTTTGAATCTGTAGCTACTAAGTCCTTTGACAGCTCTTCCTGACTTCCTTCTCCAGGATTGGAGGCAGCACCTTTTATTTTCATTAGCTCCTCAGGCAGCTTCTCCATTGCTGTTACACTTCCCTCCTGCTGCTTCTGTTCTTTAACCCCTTCCCCCAACTTCACAAGCTCTTGATTCTCTGGCTTCAGTTCTGGGGATGTGGTGTTATGTTTGTTTGTTTGCTTCATACCATCTCTTTCTCCAGACATGGTATTTTCATTCTCTGCAGAAATCGATACCATTTTGTTGTTCTCCACAGCTACTATTTCCTTCTCCTGAGCCACCTCTTGAGATCCAGGAACTTGTGACGATTCCTTCTCCTCTGCTGCTGCTGCGGCTACCTTCTGCTCAATGTTTTCATTCCCCACTTTCTTCTTCACAGGAATTGACTCCTTCTCTTGTTGTTGTTGTTGTTGTTCTTCCTCCACCACTTGATGAGCTTCAGATTTTGAGAATGTCTTCTCCTCTGCTGCCTCCTCCATCTCAGCTTGGCTCCCTGGATTCTTCTTTGCAACACTTGCTTTCTCCTCATCCACCTCCTCCCCAGCCTGCTGCTGAGCATCATCATCAGGTGTTGACAATTCCTTCTCCTCCTCCTTTGACTTCACCTTATTTTTTCTCCCCACTTTCTTCTTCACAGATTTTGATACCTCCTCTTTAGACTTCTCACTCCTCTCCTCAGCTTCCTCCAATTTCAACTCTTTCTCCTCCGCTGCCTTCAACTCAGTTTCACTCCCCACCTTCTTCTTCACAGGATCAGCTGATTCTTTGTCCTCTGTTTTCAGCATATCCTCCCCAAGCTCAGATTTTGAAAGCTCCTTCTCCTCTGTCTTCAGCTCAGGTCCCTTTGTCTTCAAATGCATCCCTGCCAGGTTGGGCTTCAGCCCTATCCCAGCTTTGATCTCTGGTTTCACCCCCTCAAGGATTGCTTCCTCTCTCTGAACCTCCTGAGCTCCTTCTATCTTCGCCAGATGTTGATCAGTAGGGTTTGATGTCACTGTGACATCATGATCCAACTGCTGCAGCAATTTTGGCTCCTGATCAACATTCTTCTCATGTGGGTCCTTCAACAACTCAGCCTCCCTTTGGACATTGATCTCATTCATGGCCTCTAGAAGGAATCTACCTTGTTGCCTCACCATGCTTCCAAACACATCATCTGCTGCTGCCACCTGCATGTATCCAAGTTCTCCAAGTGCTGCAGGCCCATACTTGCGAGGCCTAAGTGCTGCATCAGCTGCTGCAACAGGGCTCTCACCACACAGCAGAAGAAGAAAAAGGAAAACAATGCAGCAGCCAAAGAGCAAAGAAGACCTGGCCATTCTTCCTCTTGGAAAACTCTGATCTGAGAACAAACAACAATGTTGGTAAGCAATGTCTTCTTCTTTTAGCCATATCTCAGATCTCTGAACAATGCCAGACTTTGCATGATCACACTTCCTCGAATGTTCTCTTGTACTTTGATCCTCTTGTAGACCATCTGATCCACTTCTATAGAATCTGAAAACACCGGTGCTATAGCATCAATGTGGATGATCATCATAGATTTCTTCAGTGCAATACAGATATCCACAAAGTGAAGAAAACATGTTATGGTACTGAGTTTCAAGCTTGATTTCATATAAAAAATTCACTTTGCGGATAGCAAGGTTCGAGGTTGAAATAGAGGCTAGGGGGTGAAACGAGGGCGCAAAGACAGTCACTTTACAGATTTCTCTAATGCATGGGGAAAATGGGAGTGCAATGAACAACACCTGCAATGTCCGCACTTGCTTGCTAAATATATTTTTCAGACTTGTGAGGTTGTCGATTTTGTTGATGAATTCATTCACCAAACGCTCCGAAGTTCCACTTGAGATTGATAGAACTCCGGGGCTTTCCTCATGATCACTGTTTCTTATTCTTCTGCTGCTGCTGCTTCTTCTTCTTCTTCTTCTTCAGCTGGTGATTACCTATCACTGCAGCAAAGCCACTAGTTCTAGGACGAGACCAGCTAGCACGAGAGCAGCTAACACAAGGAGAACGTAGAAGCACACTTCAGTGATACATTTATCTATCGCACACATGACAAAACTTCTTCTTCGCCGGCAACCAACAATAGCACTGAAAGTCAGATACGAATTTCTACTCCGGGAATTAATTTGGATTTTGATGAAATCATGAAATCGACAACTGAATGAGCTGACTGACTGACTGCACAACCAAAAAAAATGTAGTGATCGCTGCGCTGCAATTGCAAAGCAGCCAATTTGCTGCGTGTGTGAAAGACAAAACAAAGGAGAGAGAGAGAGAGAGAGAGAGAGAGAAGGGGGGTGCGGGGAGAGAGAGCTTCGCAGCGCAGTAAGACGTCCGCAACACAAGTGGAAGTTGGTGCATGGTACAAGCCATTTTTGTGCATAAGCTTTCTCTCTAGTATATACCCACCAGTTGGGGAGGGGAGGTATTTGATTTTTGTAATACCCGTCATTGTTGGTCGGTCGTATGTGGTTTTTTTAATAAAAAATTTCAGAATCAAACCACCGTTCATTTCATTTCGGGTATCTCAAATACTTCAAAGAACCACTGGGTTTCATGAAAGCAAGAACTGGCAACGACCCCGGCGATACGATTTCCTTTCAAAACAAATGTGAGAACCATGGTTACACATGTTAATTGAATATTTGATTTTTTGTTTTGTTTTGGACAACCATGGTTATATATCAAAACTGGACATTTGATAGTCGTGACGGTCAACTTTCATATCTGGTTTGATGCCCAGCAAGGTTTGGTGCAAATATTAATACATGACCCACTTTGGTGTATACCCATGTTTTGGGTGGGGCGGAGGGTTGTTTTCAAAATTTTATTATGTCAATAAAACTCGGAACTCATTTCCAACTCCAATTCTTTAAAAGTAAAATTTCATATTATTTTTTTGACGACCACAGTTATAATACAATAATCAGTTTTTAAATTTTTTTTGAGAAGTGAGAAGTAAAGGGGTATATACTCAGGTTGGTAATGAGTGGGTATCTATCCCTGATTCTAAGAACCACCCAACTAACACTGGTCTGAGACAGCCATTGTCATTTTTTAAATTATTAATTAAAAGAAAGACTTTTTTTTAAAGCTCAAATAATTGCCAAATGTATATTTCCTTTTCATCAAACAATCCAATAACATGAGTGAGTGGGGATGTCCGGGCTGGGATCCAAATTCATGGCCAACATACACCTAGTCATGTGTGTTCAACTTCACCACTAAGCCATGTTACATGTTATATACAATATTGAACAATATTCGACTTTGCTATAGTGAACAATCCCCCAGGTGAATCAATTAATTGTTCACCAAAAAACAAACTATTTTAGGTACCAAAGGGCTGAACATTGGAGAAGAACATGCACCCATGTTGTTGTGCTTGTTCAAATGGCTAAAGTGCACCTACTTCTGAAACGAGGCTATATAGCCTCGAGGTTGAAAACCCTAAAGTTTCCCAAATCAATTTTTATTTATGAAGAAGTTGTCAAACGTGTAACATATCATTCAATCTAAAAATCAAATCTTCCCGACATCCAATATACAAAAGCTTTTGGGTTGGACCTTCCTAAGATTGATATATGTAGTTGAATGCCTCCTAGAACCTATCTAAATTAGTTATATAAAACAAAACCATTATTCAGAACCTCAAACAATTTGTGCACGTCGATCATTACTTTTTCATGCAATTGTGTTAAAAGACTCAAATTGCTTAGAAGTAATAATATTACATATTATAATAAAGGCTCGTGCCTCTTTTCCATGTGTCAACAAAAATTATATGTTGAAATATATATATGTTGATCTTGTTACTAACCCTAAACCTAAAGACTTGGGCTCTAGGCTTGCACATTATGAGTGACAATCAACTTTTTTTTTCTTTCTTCTTTTCTTATGTTCCTTTATGGGTTTCAATAGTTTATCATTATTTATGTCAATGTCAAATTTAATTTGAATTAATATAAATATCGTTGATATGAAAAGGCACATGTTAATTTATGTTTTCATATCCATGCGGGAGATTAGGGAAAGAGAGTGAGGTAGGTAAGTTTAGAAACAAGGTAGGTATGAATTGTTTTAAAAATAGTTTCAAAAATTGTCTAAGGACAACCTTATGAAAAATTATGCAAAATCATCTATATACTAATTTCTCAAAATTTTGTCAATGAAATTAGATCCTATTATATTAAAATAAAAATACAATGAAAAATGAAAAGCTATATCCAAGACTTGATTTTCACAACTTAATCGAGTTCATTTAAATTGACTCAGTAATTAATGAAAGACCTTAATTATTCTATAGATATTGTATTTGGGTCTGACCAAGTTAATAAGAGCCACCTATCATTTAATTTCAAATGATTTATCAGGTAAATGGTAAGCTAAGTTAATGGTAAGAATGTTGGATGCTTTTATATAACAATGTTTCTAATACACTTTGCGAGAATTTAAATAAATTGAAATGAATTCAATACATATTGGATACCTAAAAACACTTTTTAAGATCATGCAATGAGTGTTTTTGCTGCTTATCTTTATCCAAAAGAACTTGAAAAATGAATATGATAATGACATATTTAAAAACTAGTTGTGGTGTTGATTATGTTGCTATAAATTTTAAACAGCTCATATCTAAAATAAAAGAAAATTTGATCTAAACATTTAAAACAAATTGTACTAGAATAATATGCTAGAAATGGTATTCAAACCAATTATATGTAACGCAAAGTTCAACATGAGCACCAATTTGTCATTTATTGCAATGAGATTTTGAAAGGCTTTTGATTTTGCCTAAGTATTTCAACTTGATTTAAACATAATATGGAATAAGCATAATTGTGGAATAAGGAAAATTTGAAAATAAACCAAGTATCTAGATCCACAAAATCCATTTGAGACTTCAACACCCTTGGTTTAAAGCATGTCAAAATTGATTTCCAAACACCAAATTTGTCTACCACCAAGGCATTTTAGGACAATAAATCACATAAAAAGGCCTTCCACAATAATACCTCATCCCAAGATGTCTTCTACATAGAAGATATTGCTCCCAAGCAACACTCAGAGACTAAGCCCTTTCTACATCAATTTTACCTCACTCTGAGCACGAGTTAGAAATCTGGCCATATCTACGCATCCACAAATGAGATTACAATATTAGCCATTGGACTTCAAAATTTACAAATTTTGTAAGTTTTTGATAGAAAACATTTAACCAAAATCAGACAAGGCATGGAAGGCTAGCAAAGCCTTATTTGAACTCATGTGGCGTCAGCTAGGTGTTCCTCAAGGTTGGATCCAAAGTTTTCATTAGCCAAAAACGGACTTCAGAGATGACACTAATTACACGCATCCTAATATGACACTCACAATGACCAAGTTATGCACTGGCTAAAATACAATTCTTCAAGCAAAAGGGAAGCCTTACAATTTTCCAAATTGTGAATGAGCTCATGCGGGATCAGCCAGGTGTTGCTCAAGGTTGGATCCAAAGTTTCATTGGCCAAAAAAGGACTTCAGAGATAACACTAATTCCTTGCAGCCTCTCTGACACTCACAACGACCAAGTTGTGCACCTACTCATAAATAAAAAACTGATTCTTCAAGTGAAAAGGAAGAAAGCGTTACAACTTTCCAAATTGTGAATGTGAGGAACTTTGAAAACTGACAGCAACTGAACAAAAGGAAGCCAGGTTGATCCTGTTGCTTGAAGTCTTAAGTCAGCTCATAAATGAGTTTCCAAAGTTCACTCATTACCAATCTGCAATCCCCATTGCCTTTGTTGGTGCACTCCTGACTCTAAGGGAGTTGGGTTGACCAGTTGGAGGCTTATGCACACACTTATTTGGTCGAAACATCACTCAAATCCAGGTGGCAATGCCCAATCAGCAGACCATTTGAAAGCTCTCAAAAACCCCAATGCAACACATTTTTTAGAGAAAGTATTTATATCTCCATCACCCACAAAAGAAGGCCATTTTAGGCTTATCAGGCATTTAGGGGTTAAAAAATCTGATGGAGGTGATGAAAGTGCACCAATGAAAGTTCCAACATCACCTCTTTTCATGCTCTGCACTCACATTTTCTTCTCCACAGAGCTCACATGTGGCTTCACTGTGCCGCTTCCAGACCATGCCCTTATTCACAAGATTCTAACCAGTTAATATGCTCTTTTGTGGTTGCTAATTTGGTTGTATCTATGACCAGGTATGCAGTGAGTCTCTGTACAGAAAGTGGTATGGGAGTTGCCAGACACATGTAGAATGTCTTCCACTGTGCTTGCAGTTTCTTCGTGAGATTGCCCCTCCGATACAAGCTTGCTCTAGAGACTACCACTGTCCTTCATAGCATCCTTCACCTTGAACTGATACCCCTTCTTATCTTCCAGTTCATCTTCTTAAGAAAACAAATGATGTAAACATTATGACACTTCAGAAATGTAACACTACCAAACCAAGTGATTGCAATCATCCTGCTTACTGGAGGAAGGGTGATGGAATCGGGATCCAGCAAGAGCACAACTTGAAGCACAAAGTTCATGCATGTCATGATGAACCAACAAATTTTCTGTACACTATCAATTCCAATACAGGTAAGTCAGTAAGATACAACATTTGAATCTATAGAACACAGTTGCAGAAAAATAGAAACCACACAGCACTGTAGAAAGTATTCATCAGTATAGAATGTATGGCATACAAATTTGCACAGTTGATTGGTCATTTACTTGGCTATCAATACCAAGAAGCTCAGTGAACAGATATCAGACAAGAAAAATGAAGAAAATTGGTGCAGATCAAAGTAAGAAGAAGCATCTTCCTGAGATAAAAACTGACCTAATAAAGGCTAGATGAGATTACTGAGTTGTTCAAAATAGATGCATATCAACATCAATACTGCTTCAAAGCTTTGAACCGTGCTAACAAGTCATCTTCATAGCTCTCTGGCAAAGATGAGATCAGAGTATGTCCAGTTGTGAGGGATTCTGATGAGGGAAGGGAGGATTCAATGGTAGGTGATAAATGCTCAGGAGGTTGGTCAGAGCTTGAATGCATTGTTTGCTGCCCCCAGGCACCTGTAGATGTTGCAGCCTCCAGGTTAGACGTGGGAAATTCATCATACTGCTCTCCATAACCAGACCCAGAAGGTGCAGCACCAAGCCGTGAGTGCTCCAGTGATTGGCTTCTCCCCACATATTCTTCGTCAAACAATGGTGAACTTTCTCTAGTTTCTTGAAAAGGCCTACCTCCAAAAGACCTCTGATTCTCATCAGCAGAGTACTTTTTCAGCTGTGTTTCTTGGTCATTGCTAAACCCATAAGTTTTAGCTGATCTGAAGTCCTCAGGATCTCCATCAACAGAAGTCTTGCCAAGATCATAGTCACCGGAGCTGAATGCACTGTAGGAATTGACAGGTCTTTCCAGGTTGATGTCAAAGATATCATACCTTCCTGATGGTTCCTTAGACTCAGCCAGCTGCCATTTGAGCTTGTCATCCTGCAATTCACCAAATCCAACTCCATCTAAAGCCTGATCCCTTAAACCACTAACTGCAAATTTCCCTTCATCAATATGTTGGAAGTCATCCTTTTCAGTTTTCTCCCTTTGGTAAAAGACAGAATCTCCATAACCCTGTCTTTTCTGATGACTATCATCATACTCCGGTGCATCAAATCTCAGTTTTGTTGGGCTACCTGTAAACCTGGGTTCAGCATCAGACTGTTGAGGTTCACTGGATTCTTCAACTGATGGCCTCAACTTTACCCCACCAGCACCCCGACCACGAGGCACATCGTATCCCTTGACAGGCCTGATATCATTGTCATCATCACTTTCAAAGTCAGAATCAGGTGCAGGCTTTCTTTCACTACCAGATCTGCCACGGGAGATCCCTGCCCTGACTGGAGCTCTATCATGCCCATCACTGCTGTCACTGTCCAAGTCAGTTCCACTACTATCTTCCACATTTCCAGCAGTTGATGCTTGACTTTTGTTGGACTTCACCTTTCCATACTCTGCTTGCTGCCTTGCAAACTCGGCAGCAGCCCTTGCTGCTGCCACAGCACGATCAGCAGATTCAGCAGCTGCCCTTACAGCTGCTGCCACATCAGCATAATCTACTTTCTTCTCCCTTCTGGGTTCCTCACTGGAATTGAACTTCTCAGGTTCCTCACTGCCATGAACTGCAGGTGCTGTGGGAGGAACAGGTGAGTCCTCTTTTCCAACTGCTGGCATCTGCACAAAGGGGATGAATTGCTTGTTGTCATCCTGCTTAAGAAGGTCTCGCAATGTAGTACTTGACTGTCTGAGAGGGGGAAGAGGTGGCTCAGATGTTGATGGGGCCATTGGGTCCTTATCAAGTGGCTTCACAGGAGATTCTTTGCCCTGTGATAGCAGTGGCATTTCATGAGCCTCAAGAAAGCTGGTTGGGCCATCCTGCAAGCAGTACCCATGTGTTGAGGAGCATGCAACTATAATCACCAGTTATGAACAGGAATATGCCACATAAGATGTTGACACTGTGGATGTCTGGTTTCTAACATGAAAACCACACTCGTCTATTTGTGTTGTAACATTCAGCAAGTCTTGCCTTTAGCATAAGAAATAAGAAATGCCAAGAAAGTAAGTTTCAATAGAGCACAAATGGACAGAGAGGGCAGATGGAGATGATTAGGGGAAGGAGAAGAAAATAGCTGTAAGTCTTACAAGCAGATCTTCAGGTGCTTTCAGAAGGCCTGCTTCAAAGTCTGTTGGATCCCAGTCAGCATTGTGCTCCGCTGCAATCTCTTTCATCAGCTTCAACTTGACTTCCCCAGATGGAGCCTGTACAGAAAGCTTCTCTATGATCTGCCAAGCCCTCCTCCCCCAATCACTGTCATCCTACTATCCAACTCCACAAATCCATGTCCTCGGTAAAGACTGAGGCATGTATATTGCAAGTATTTCCTACTGTCCCTTATCAACACCTAATTCTCTCTATTTCCTCTTGATTCTCAAACTACTTCAGAGTTAAGGCTATCAACTAAAGCAACTAACATTAATGGTGCAAGGAATTTTTACTTGACCAAGCGACCAATAAGCTTTACTTTATAAAGACCTCCATCTGAAGGGAACTAAAATGCTCACCAAAGTTCAATTGCTATGCTGTGACCTTGGCACACCAGTATGAGGGGCTTCCAGTACACTTATGTTTACAAGATTGAGGGTAACATAATGAAGCAATAAGGATAGCACATAGTAGGATAATGACCATACACGTCGATTCACCCCACAGTCAGGGCGTAGCTCAGTTGCTGCAGCTGCAAACTCTTTACCATACTTGACCGCAAAAAGACCTTGAATCTGTTGTAGTTCTGGCAAATCTGCACACCTTGGGGCAGCAAATATCAAGCTTGAAATGGCCTCCTTAAGGTCCAAAGGACAAAGCCTGCCCATGCACAAACAGGTTTGAACCAGAAACTAGTTGTAAGACAGCACACTTGAGAAAGTCTTTCGCTCTGAGATTATGCAAAGCTCAACCAATCAGCAGCAATAAGGTGGACTCCTCTAAAGACTAGTGAACTGATCTGTTCTTAATACTACTACACATCCTAATTTGCTCAAATATACATTTCAGCTATTGCAAAAAAAACTCACATGATTATGCAAAAAAAGTGCAGAACACATTGCAAAAATCATTTCAAAAAGTAAAACATTGCTGAAGCTATATGTTCCAATCATTCTCTCAGGCAATTCTGAGCAATCTTGAGAAATCAAAACAACTTTTTTACACATGAAAATGTTCTCAGCAACATTATTCAACAGGATGAAACGAGTTTTGGAGTTACTTAAGAGGCAGGAATTTAGAGAACAAAAGAGGGAACACATCTCAAACAAGGAAACAATTCTCAATTCTATTGCTGAAGGGTGAACTCTGAAAGTTACAAGGGGAAAAAAGAGTCTACAAAACTGACAAATGTTCCATAGAAACAATGTTTCCCAGGCGTACTATTGTAGAAAGTTAGGGACCATGTTGAATACTGCACGGTTTAATTACAACTTCAGCTCAGAACCCGGCAATTTCATCTCCTACTTTCAGGTATAAAAGTGCGGAGAGTTACCACATACTTTTGAGATTCAATTATAGGAAGACGAACAGTGATGAGTTCACAGAAAAGCTCAAGTATATCATAGGCTGCCAAAATGTTTTCCTCCCTGAAGATATGCTCCACCTGATACACATGAAAACACATCATCAATCCAAGCATGATATGACATGTTTGCATGTGAAATAATGTAATTCCACCAGCTCCCACATATAACCTAACAAAAGATAAGAACCCCCAAAGCTTTTGGTTTGCAATGTTCCTTCTTTGTAGAGGTTAGGCACAGAGGTGGTGAACACACTCACTCGAATGTGGGCACTGGGCTCCTGGCCAGAAGTAAGTAGCTGAGCAATTTCTTTCCGCAGCTGCTTGATTTGGAGGTCCCGCTTGTTGCGAAGAAGCTTGATGCGTGCCATTGCTAGCCGAAGCAGTGTTTTGCTGTGAACCCAAGAAGGTCAAATACATTTAACTAGAATTTTAGTAGAAATCCCTCTATGCATACTACTAAACCAATAGACCAGGCTTGATCAGTCCCTTTGCTGTCATGAGTCAGACCTTGTTTCCTTGAGAGCACTACTGACAGATTAATCCACCTTTCTGGGTCCAGAATTATCATAACCGAAGAGATCCTTGCAGTTTCACATCCATCTGTTGTTGACTCAAATCTCCCATGAATCACACAGAAATTAAAATCCTCTAAAGAAACCCAAAGCGCCTCAAGAACCACAAACCCTAAAAAGCTTCCAAACCCTAGAAAATAGGAGAATCTCCACAACTCCGATCTGGATGCAGATAGGTCTTAGGTACTGGAACCTAGTTCACTACTACACACAGGTCTTCGTCCCCGTTACCTGATTGCGATGATGCAGCTCTCGACTTCAAGCAAACTAGCCATCGACATTACCATGAAACCCTAATCCGACAAAACATCTACAACACAATAATCTTCACACAACAAACCCCATCCACAAAATGGTGAACTTTCGAGGAAGAAATTTTTTTTCTCACCATTTCGAAGCCTTGAAGCCGAGACCGAAAAAGGAATCCCACATGATGACAAACCCTTAAATTTCTCTAAACTTGTAACACTGCCACCAAGGGTTTGGTTTTCTCGATGAAATTTGAAAACCCTCTTCTCCTTCTTCTTCTTCTTCAATAGTAGAGTTGAAAAAAAATCTGCAGAACACAACAAAGAGAAAGCTTCTTGCTAAACTACAAACCAATTTTCATGGTTTTCTCGCGCAACGAGGGCGCGCGAGAGCGAGAGGAGACAAAACTGCGACGGTCTTGCCCTCGTTCTAGTCTGGAAACCCCACACCCCCCCCCTTTGACTTTCCGAAAGGATTCAGTTGACTCTTTCTTTAGGGTTTAGGGTTTTAGCGTTTTGTTTGTTCCCCCACATGTTCCCAATAATGTTCCTTTATTTTGTGTTCTCAACTTTGTTCTCCATATGCTTCCTTATTGTTCCCAAACGTTCTCATATTTCTTTTGCATTTTTTATTTTTAAAATTTGTATTTTGTGTTTCCACTTTGTTTTCCATGTGAGAATGGAATATTTTATATTTTCATTCTATTGTTTATTATTGGATGTGTGTTATTTTACTACATTTTGCTGTAATTTGCCCCCCCCAAAAAATGATTTTATTCTTATTATTTCCAAGCCTATCTATTGTTATTCAAATTTATATCTCCTATACAATCACATGTTTTGTCAAATGTTTTTATACGTTGTTCCTATAGTTCATGTATCCCTCCTTTTGTTTCCATTAACCCCACAATTTATCATATTCCTTAACCAAAAACTCATTTTTTCAATCTACATAAGTGAGCCATTTGTTCCCCCAAAATGTTCCCCAAAATGTTTTTTTTAAAATTGTGTTTTCACTTCATTCTCCATGCTTTCCATAATTTTTATCTCATATGTTTTTTTCACATATGTTGTTCCCAAAGTTCTCATGTTCGTTTCTTGTACACATATTTTTTAAACTTTATTTCAAATGTTTCATATCTTGTTCATATAGGTTTTCACATGTCTGTAGTGTTGTTCCCAAGGTTCCCATGCCTCTTGTAAATGTGTTTTTTGAATTTATTTCATATATTTTGTCAAATGTTTTTTTATGTTGTTCTTTTAGCATGTTCCCCTCATTTCAGTCCTAATAGCCCACATTTATTTATATATCTTGTCCAAAGTCTCATTCTTTCAAGCCCAAAGTCTCATTCTTTCAAGCAAAATGTTAGGCTATATCCATTCTATCATAAGAACAGAGTTTTTTTTTTTTTTTTTTTTTTTTTCCCAATCTTGTGATAATGAATTGTGGCAATTTTACAAATAACAAAATTTACATTAGAAAAACATTTCTTTTCAAATAAATTTGAATTTTTGGTAAAAACAATGACAAAATTTGTTGGAATTTTTTTTTTGGTTCTTTGAAGATTGTGTGTTTTTGCCTTGCTCCATTGTGTAGAAAGGTTTTCAATATGGTGATGTTGGCTTTGTTGGGGGTGTTTATTTCTTTTTAGCATTGGAGAAAGGACAACCTTTTTCACTTCATTTAAAAAATTTCATTGCTTGCAAAAAAATTCATGAAATTGTTTTTTCTATTTTTGTGTTGTTTATTTCTTTGTGTAATTGAAAACAATGAACAATGTTGTCTATTTTGCTTCAAGTTTATTTTGTTTCACATGTTTTTTTCACCAAATTGTTTTAATTAGTGTTGTTTTGTTTGCTTTTTGCATAGTTGGAGACAAGGAGGAATGTTTTCATTTTTTGTTTCAACCTTGTCTTTGTTCATTGTGCACAAATCTTCTCAAGGTGGTGCATTTGGCAATATCTTGTTGCTTCTTTCCTTGTGGCATTGGAATCAAGGACCAACATTTATTCTTTTGGCTTCAAATTTGTTTTGTTTCACTATTCATAGAACATTTCATAATGTTGTATTATCATTTCTTTGATCATGCAAAAGGTTTTTTTTTTTTTTCATTAAACATGACGTTTTCTTCTTGTTATTAAATTTTGTGTAAGTTTTTTGTTTGTAACTCAAACATGGCTAATGAAATCATGTTGTTTGCAAAATAATATATGTATGAATTGATTTCATCAATGTGATGACATTGTTCATACTCAAGGCCTTGCTACATAATGCCATTGAAAGTTGACAAAACTTTAAATTTTTAATTACAAAAAGGTAATCAATTTTGTAGTAATAACATCCTTTCAATCCAAGTCTATGTTCATGCAAAATTGTGTTAAAGTCTGTAATACAATTCCACTCCATCATTTTTGTTGGTCATAATGTTTGATGTCAAGTTATCATGTTATAAACCTGCTAGTGTAACTACTAGTAGCATTTTGTCTTATAAGATTGTTTTCATTGCAATCCCCATAATTTTTGCAACCCTTGATATTGCATATACCATTTGTTGTTATGTCTGGTTGATATATGTGTTTCACAATTTGACATATATTCCAATTGTTTTTATAGATATCTTTTTGTGCCCATGTTTATTTTTCATCAATTTGCAAGTTTACATCATGGATTTAGTTAATAGATTCAACCAATGCCAAATTACCTTTTTCAATTATTTTTATGAAACTTTTATGAATTAGGGATTATTTTCTTTTCACCCAATGACATTCTTTACATGTGGTTTCATGGTATTGGCCACGTTGTTATGTGGTAAAGGAATATTTGAACATTCTTTTCTTGAAATCTAAAATGGTTCCATAGTTTGTTTTAGAAGTGGGTATGATGTTGGCAACCCACAACTTACACTTGAACTTAAGAATGTAGGTTTAAATGTTAGGCTATTTCAAGTTGAATTTGTTTATAGGATTTTTTTTCTAAACACTTTTGGTGGAAAGGGGGTCAAACTCACTAATGTATTGTTGCTATGCAATTGAAGAGCGAAAGCCATTGCCACCCAACAATATCCTTCTTGCAACATTTCTACATAATGGAATATGGGATCAAAAGGTTTGAAGGGAGATGCATATTTCTCAAAGGTAGCTCCTGCATTCATATTTTTTCATTGAAGTCCAATTCTTCACATGGTGAAAACTCATGTAATTCTAGTTGCACATCGTAAACATCATCTTTTAGATTCATGAAATTTCATGAATGTGGAGGATTGAAGCTCGATCTATTGTGCATGAAAACATCATTGAGTTTGAAATACATTCTACTAAAGTTTTTGCAATCCTTGTGCAACCTTATTTTCTATTGGCATATCCTTATTTTTTTTATTGTGTTTAATAACACCCATGTAATCATGGATCTTTTTATAGTCCCCATAGAAAGACCCCCACTTGGCCTTGTAGGTTATTTTGTTGTAGGAATGTTCAAAATGATCAAATTGGTCATTAATATGTGCTTCCATTTCACTTTTGATTTTCAAGAATATTTATACATTGTGGTCGATAATTCCATGTTGTTTTTTTGAATTTAATACTTCCAAACTAACCTCATGCTCCACTTTCTTTGCATTGATGAGTGACAAGACTTCAAAATTTTCCAAATTTGGTTTTGTAGGTTTTCTTGATTTAATTAAATTACATTTCAGTTTGCAAGACCTTTTCATTTCTTTTCATTGTTTTTTTGAGGTGAAATGAGTGTACTTGTCTTATCATCACTAAGGTTAATCATGTCTTTAGCACTTCTTTACAATATTTTTAATTTGCATTCTAATTCAAGTTATGTACATGGGTTTCTTGAACTTTTTGCATCTGTTTTTGGAATGACAATATGGTTTGTTTTTTTATGAATGCATGCAAGAAAACATTCAAATTTGGATTTGGGAGAGATATTGATTGACATACTTGTTGGAGTTGCATTTATGGCATGTTTTGTTGGTGTGTTTGTTACCATAGTTTATTGAATTTGGTTGATGACATTATGTTCGTCATCAAAGGTTTGTAGTTCCATTTTTTATGTTGGTGATGCTGGTTAATGAAGATCCTTGAAGGAATTTTGTTTATTGTTGTCAAAGGGTTGCATCTTGATTAAAAAAAAAGACAAATAATGTTGTTAGACAATTTGTTTGTGTATATAGGTAAAATGGAACTCTATAAGATAATGTAGAACACAAAATGTAACATGGAGATGTGTTTGAAGATGTTTCTATAAATGTTCAAACATTTTTTGTGTAGGGATTACATTTGTAGCAATGTGGAAAGTTTGATCCATGATGAACAAAAAAAAGGAACAAGTGAATAGAGAGAAAATGGAATGTCCAATGACAAAAAAAGACACAAAAATTAAGTTAATGGCTTCACATTTGAAAGTTTACATTTAACATCAATTTTTTCAAATGTACATTTTTGAAAATTCATTGTTAGTTAGCATTGACCATTAACACCAAATTAACATCAATGCCATGTCGTTTGCCATGTAAGATTTAGATTTTAGACAACATCATAGGTGTAGATTATTACGTATTTTTAACATCTTAAATGTTACATTAATATTGGCACTACCACTAAATGTGGTTTGCCCTTGATGATAGTTTCTTTGACATTTAAATAAAAAATATTAAATTATAATTGGGATAAAATTCTCAAAATCTCAAAGATCTCACCTAAAATTTATAGTGTATTTTGGGTTGGTTTTATAAATTAGAATTTTTTTCCTAACATGTGGAAAGAAATTATGATTTTGATTGAGCTATTGCAAATTTGACCATGAATAACAAAAACATGTAATTTCTTTTTCTTCTCATCAATCCATTCTTTTTTCCAACTCTTTATTTTTGCTTTCCTTTCCTAACCTCAAGTCTTTTGGTCTTGGCCCCACATCAACATTGTCCTTGGAAGAGAAATTGTGAGAATTTATTAAATGTCCTTTACCCTTTCATTGCATTCAATAAGAAGCACTTCCATCCATTGTCCTTTTCTAGCATCTAGTAAAAACATTTATGTTGTTTTTTTTAAAAATTCAATCTAAGCTCCAACATTTTCCTAGCCTTACACACATGATTTCTTATAAATTCACCTTTTGGTCTTTATGTTGTGTAAAGCCTTCAAAACAAAGCTACATAAAAATATGGGACTCACCCTCAATTCTCACCTTGAGGTGCGAGTTTTTTAATTTTCACATAGCTTCACTCCCCAAATTTTATTTTACATTTAGGGCTATTTTAAACAAGGGTCCATTGAAATCAAGCATTCCTATTGGTCAAAGGTTTCAAATTTGTCCCAAGGCTTTTAGTTGAGAGTCCAAGATCAAGACAAATCAAATTGTGATTTAAGTTACATGGCATCATTTTGCAAGCAAAACCAATTGGTCTGGACCAAAAAAAAAACTTGAAAGGGAGCTCATGGTTTGGAGAACCAAAGTGTATGCTAAGGTCCAAGGTTGCTCATTTTTTTGGTTTTTTTCTTTTTTCATTATTTTTTTTTATCCTGACTAATCAAGTTTTTTGAGAATGGAAGACATGTTATGGATGGAGGACATTACTCCATTTTTTTTTTAATCAATTATAGAGTTGACATGATTGATTTTGTGAATCCATAAAAGACTTTATAAAAAAAAATATTACACTCCTCAAATTCCAATGTTGTTCAATAATTATTCGCTACAATGCAATCACTTGTGCAATAACTCAATGCATGGCAATAATTAAAAAAAAAACCACCTCTATCTTGTGCCTTTGGTCATTCATTATGTGCAATAAAAATAAATTTAAAAAAAAACCATGAAAGAAAAGAGGAAAAACGAAACGATCAAAGGTTAATCTAATCCTCTCACATGTCATCACACATTTTTAATATTGAACCTTCAAATTGGACCCAAAGTTTTTAAACACACTCGTTGTACCATAGAAAAGAAATGTATTTTTAATGTGAAGAAGGGCCCAATTCAAAGTTCAATTTGCTTCAAATTGGTCCTTGGGCTTTTGGTCCCTAAACCCCCTTGTCTAAAGTGGCCCTTAATCTCTAGATGTAGATAAAAGGAAGACAATTAAAGTTTCCATACTTCATTTATTTTTAAAGATGTATGCTTATTAATTTGTTATTCCCAAGCTGACTCATGAGGTAGGCTTTACCCAAGAGACCTGTTTTTGAGAGTTGAGACCAAAAATACGTGAATCCCAAATAATTGGTCAATAATTGAGCGTCCATATTATTAGTAATACTGCATATTCATTAACACATTAGAGTTATCCGTAAAGTAATGAAAACACAGCATCAAAACCCTGAGTTTGGCCATACACAGGATGAGATTGAAAAAAAAAAACCTTGAAAAAAAAGTACCAAGTTAGCATTCAATGTGGGTGAAACTCAAAAAAAACCATCAATTTTTGTGGTAAACTGGGTTTCATCCTGTCTTTCGTTTTTCTTGTGCGCCTACACTGGTGCCACATATATTTTCACTGCTCCTACCTGTACACATACTATAACTACTCTGGAACATTGTGCATTAAATGCTGATTTTCAGCATTTCATACTGAGATTTAATACAATTTCCTTACTTTGCGGATACCACTGAAAGAGGGGATGGGGGGTGAAAGGAGGCCCAGAGACAGGGTGAAGACAGGTTACTTTACGGATAATTCTTTTATAAGGCACTATCGGTTAACCTCTGATTAACACCCAGTTCTAGTTCCCACCCATAAATAGAACTACACGAACTCAGTTCCCAGTCCGGTTCTGTTCCAGTTCCAGTTCCAAAAATCAGATTTGGTTCCAGTAAAGTTCTTGTTAACCGGAACACGAGCCAGCGAATCTTACCCGCCAAAGCGGGTAAGTACTACGTATCCACCCAAGACTGGTTTGGACAGGTAGGTGGTCATCAGGACTTTGGTTCCACTTTGGGTTTCTCCCGTCCCACTTGTGATGTGGAATTAACGGTTCTAATCTGGAACCCACCCTGGTAGAATAACCGGACCGGGCCCATACCGCAGTTCAGGCATTCCGGGGTCTGTAGCCTCGAAGTTTGCACTGAGGACTGCGGCAAGTCCATCATCTTCCAGCGAACACACTGCGACACCATTCGATTCTGCCGAGTCCCCGAGAATTCCAACTTTTCTCCCTATAAAATTCTCTATCTGGAGCACTCCTCCTGCTCTGCATCTTCACATTTTCATTCACCTTAAGTGGCGTTTTTTGTTTCTCATTTCGAGTTGAATTTGTTTTGGGTTTTTGTTGAGGTTTTGTTGTGAATTCTCTGAGCTGAGATGCTGATGTAGCTGAGATGTTGTGAGAGATGGTTGCTAGCAGAAGCAAGCCTCTGAGCTGCATGATGAAAGGAATGTGGATACAACTAGTGATCAGCTTGCTGTTCTATTCATGCACCTTGTCACTCGCTATACTTCTTCATCCTTCACCAGCAGACATTGCCGTGTCAACTCTCGACATTGCCAGCAATTCCCAAGTTAACAACCTTGCGGGAGTAAACAACAACAACAACAAGAGGAAGCTCACCGCCAGAATCTACAGAGAGCTTCACAGACTGAATAAACCGCCCGTCAAAACGATCCAGGTACTACAACAGCTAACCTTTCTCTCTCCTCTTGGAATTCTTCTGTTCTCTTCTCTTGGGTTCTTCTCTTCTGTTGTCTTCTCTTGGAATCCTTTCTCATTCTTCTCTTCTGTTGTTGTCTTCTCTTGGATTCTTCTCTCTGTTCTCTTTCTCTTGGAATTCTTTCTCATAATGTTTTCCAGCAGTGAGCTGCTCCATTCTTCTTCCTCTATGTTTGTTGTGTGTTCTTTCCTAGAGATTCATGTGAAGAAGCTTCATGTTAGTCCATGTGATTGCAGGCTACATTTCTGTTTGTTGTGCTTTCTTTCCTTGAGATTCATGTGAAGGAGCTTCACGTTAGTCCATGTGATTCCAGGCAACATTGCTGTAAAGCCCAGTTACAGGTTTAGGTTATCCTGAGATAGATATCCTTGTTGGATCACTATGGATCCAAACTCCAGAGAGAATCTCAAGTTAATGAAGAATTGTGGTTGATTTGTGTACAAAGAATATCCATGCTGAATTTTTGTTTTAGGAAGAACAATCATTTGGTTGAGTTGTTAATGTTAGAGAGAACAAGTGTTCTAGAGGTCTGTTTAGGAAATGTTAAATAAATTGCCATCCTTTTCCAATCCTCCTACTGAGTATTATAAGATTAGTCAAAAGAAATCAATAGTATGTCAGGGGGAGATTCCAAGATCAAGTGTTTATTTTGCAACGGATGTAAAGAGAGAGGTGGTATCCTGATATATGAGTAGGTTGTCTTTTTTGTTTTTTCCAGTGAGGAGATGAGAGGTAGATCCTGGTCTTGATTGGATGGCAGGTGCTTGCTTTCACCTTGTCCATCTTGAATTAATTTGGGCTCACAGAAAATTATGATGCTTATGTTTCTGATGGATTTGTGATGGGGTTTTTTTTTTGGCTTGCGGTCAGAGTCTTGATGGTGACCTCATTGATTGTGTCTTAAGCACTTCACAACCTGCCTTTGACCACCCTCTCCTGAAAAACCATACAATTGAGGTATGCTTTAAATTGTCCTCCAACTCTTTCACAAATGAGAATTATTGTTCCAACCATTGGTCTGTAATGGGTTTCTTCTAGTACCCAATCCTCACCAATTTGTGTACTAACATTCTCGGATCATGATTAATCCTTTAAACCTGTGTGATTGTGGTTTAACTTTTGCAGAGACCACCTGCAATTCCGAAAAACTTCAAGAGTGGGACATTATTAACTCAAAAGCAAATATGGCATGAAAGTGGTGAGTGCCCCATTGGCACAATCCCTGTGCGCCGGACATTAGCCAAAGACATTCTTCAAGCAGGTTCAATTCATAACTACAGAAAGAAAAAGGGTGGCCTGTCTGCGGTTCCAAAGCCTAGTTCAGCTACAATTCTACAAAGCTCACATGAGGTGATCTTGTGTTTGTCTGTTGAACTTCCTAAAAAAACCCTAAACCCTGTTGAACTTCCTGCACAATTATTAGGAAAAAAATGACAGTGTGTGACATCCTGAGGGTGTGTGGTGGGTTGGGGGTGGGGGGTGAATTGGAAACAGCATGCAATAGCGTACATACAAGGGGATGCATATAATGGGGCACAAGTCACCATGAATGTGTGGAGCCCAAGTGTAGAAGTTGCCAGTGAATTCAGCTTGTCACAAATCTGGGTTCTAGCTGGTTCATTCACTAGTGACCTTAATAGCATTGAGGCAGGCTGGCAAGTAAGTCATTTGTTCCTCCAATGATATTAGTTTGGAGATGTGGAACTAAAACCCACATAAAGTCTTTTTTTGTATCTTAGTAATTTCACATATTTGAGGTGGATTCAATGATCTAGCTTTACTAAGCATATGCAAAGCTGTAACTCTACCAACATGTTCTTATGTAAGCAGTGATCCCAAAAGTTACTTCATCTGTTCCCTAGGCCATTTGTAGATTCCTCTGTTTTTATGACAGGTTTTTGGTCCTGGATTCAATAGCAATCTCTTTGTCAATTTTGTTGCACCTGATGTGCAGGTGAGCCCAGATCTGTATGGTGACAACAACCCACGGTTTTTCACTTATTGGACGGTGGGTTCATAATTTTATTTCTCAACATTTTCCATGAACTCTAGCCAAGATTTGAAGGGCAAGGATTGTCTTACCAAACTGGTTTCGTGCTTGGATCTGGATATGGGTTTAGGGTTTTAGGACACATTTTTTAAGAGCATAACAGCATAAACATGCATGCAGTTTAAAAATGATACATCAACTGTTTTGGAGCACTTAACTCTTGGCCTTGTGAATTGTTTCAGACAGGGACACACACCGAGGCAAAGTTCCAGTTTCTCACTTTGCTTATTGTTGTGGTCTAGAGGTAGGACATAGCAACTTAATTTTGCAGACAGATCTCATACACAACTTGACTAATCCCTCATTTGATTGTTGTAGGCAGACGGATATCAAACAACAGGCTGCTATAACCTGCTCTGCTCGGGATTTGTACAAACAAGTAATGCAGTTGCACTAGGTGCTGCAATATCCCCAGTTTCAAGCTACAGTGGCTCCCAATATGATATGCGTGTTCTCATCTGGAAAGTAAGTGGTCTATCCAAACCATCGTTGGTCTTGTATCAACTAGATTCCATATATGTCAAGTAGGTAACTGTTCATGAATGTGTTGATGTCCAATTATTACCAAAACCCGAAAACTCACAAAACAAAAGAAAGAAAGGTTGCTGAATGAGGCAGCTGTGTGTCCACTTTTGCCTGTAGGATCCACTTACAGGGCACTGGTGGATGCTGCTCGGGGAAAGTACCATTGTGGGCTACTGGCCAGCAGCTATTTTCACTCATCTGGCAGGGAGTGCGTCATTGTTGGAATGGGGAGGTGAAGTTGTGAACTCAAAGCCACACGGAAATCACACAACCACTGTTATGGGCAGTGGTCAATTTGCAGAAGCAGGATATGGGGAGGCAAGTTACATGCGCAACATTGAGTTTGTGGATAGTACTAATGTGCTGAGGAGTGTTGTGGTGGGCTTGCAAACATTTGCAGAGCATCCCAATTGTTACGATATACAAAGTGGGTCTAACAGTGCCTGGGGCAACTTCTTCTATTACGGTGGGCCTGGGCAAAATCCCAACTGCCCTTAGCTGGACATGTAGCAGAATCTTTAGGGTTTTGGGTGGTCGGTCAATCCTAAACCCCAACAACCACTTCTCACTTGTATTTCTTTGTGAAGAAGACATATTGATGCCCATTCTAAGGAAATGAATGTATGGATGCCCATAATACGGGGAAGCTTGAAATCTACTCCAAACATTCATTCATGGTGCAAGATGATTGTTCACCCTTTAAAGACTTCAAACATGTTCAAGATCAAATTGCTCAACTCACTACAAAAGAATGTGGTTTTTCTCATGCAAAAAGTTATGGCTCATGACAAGTGTGTAAGGTAAACTTTGTGGTTTCATCCATTACAATGTCCAATAATATCTAATACTTATTGTGGCATATATTACATTAAAATGGCAATTTGACATTAGGTGATGACATTTTAATGTTAATTTCTATTTCCAAAATGGTTTGTGGTGATTTTCAACCCGGATTAATACCCCCCTTATAAACTGGGGATACTTAACCAACCCAGTTGGTTAAGTATCAACCAAGTTTTTGGTTTTTTCAGGTGGTTTTTCCAGGGTAGTTGCATTTTGCCTTTCTAGGCCTTTGGTCATCACTCTTACAGATGATGAAACAATGCCTAAATGAGAGTGTCCAATAGCATAAAGACCAGTGTTGGGCAGGTACCAAACCCTGGTTCAGAATTGACCTAGTGCTCAATCGGTTATCGGTCAAAGAACCAATTGAAGATTACTTAGGGTGATACAAGGGTTGATACCCAGATTTTTGGATATCAAATTTGAGATACCCAGTTCATTAATAATTGCTTTTTAAAATTTAAATTTTTTGGTATTCAAATAAATTATAAGAATAACCCCTGGGTTTGGTTCTTACGAGTTTAGGAGTAGGGAATCTAGGGTTGGTTAAGGTTTAGAGTCTTAGGGTGTAGGCAGGTTTTAGGTTTAGGGAGATCACATATTTTTGTTTAGATATTAGAGTTTTGTAATGAACCTTGTTGATTTGTTTTTCGCCTATGAAAATTTGAAAAAATATTTAGATTTTAATCCTAAAATCTTAAAGTGAAGTTAAAGAACCAATTTATATATAACCAATGAATATGAATGAGTTAAGAACTAGTTGTGAAAAAATCGGTTAGGCATGAAGAAAAATAAAGATAAAAAATTGGACAAGGTATGATTTTATTTTAGTTTTAAAAATGAAAATTGTCTTGATTCTTAAATTTAAAATAATTGAGAATCAAAATAGGTGGTTATGAGACAAAAGCTAATACCCACCCAACACTCATAAAGCCGATTGAGTTACACCTTATTGAGGGAGGAGCATTGAACACAACAAAGTGATCAAATACAATACCATATGCCAATCAAGAGAATGAAACAAATATTGTGAATGGCTGAGATGATTTCAATTTGATCAATAGGCAAGGTCATGAGCTATTTGGTATAACCAAAAAAAAATTTATATCAATTTTCCAAAAATAACAAGTATTCATGCCACATGTCGTCATTGATAGCTGTCAACAAGTTTAGATGCCAAAGCTTTTAAGGATAAATGAAATGAAATGAAAATTTTTACATTGTTTTTCCGTTGAGAGATTTTTCTTTGAGAAAGGAACTTGTGGATTAAGATTGGTTCCCAAGTTAATGCAAATTGTAAATTTTCAACCTTATTTAAAAAGACGTGGTTGCAAATATTATTTTTGAACCATATTTTTGGGATTATATTTCAACACATAATAAATCTAGATGGAGGATGAATGGATGAATTATAGATTGAATACCAAAATGAAAAATTGCATATGTTGTATTATGATTTGTTCATTTATTTATTTGCATTCTTATTTAAAATTTTATGCCCTATGTAAAACTATATAAATGTGTATTTTTTAAAAATTACACTTACATTTACCCTATTTTAAATAGAAAGAAATAACCTTAAACACAATTTTACACTAACATGTCCAAGGCTATGCACTTACATGAATGTGAATGAAAATTACACACTTACATTTACCCAACATGTACATCAAAAAGCACACACATTCACAACATTGCTTTAAACTTAGTAAATTACTCATTGAACTTGTCCAATAATGATTATCAAACCAAATTTAATTTTGTAAGACATTGACAATAATTATGAATGTGTCTATTTTTACAATTGCCCATGTTCTACAAAAAGTCTTCTTGATGATAGTTTTGATCATTTCAATATGCTTGCTTATACGAATACATGATATGAAAATTTTAACCGTATTGCTAGAATGAAATTAAGAAAAACATTGATTAGTTTTAGTAAGGCACAACATGGTCTACCTTCTTCATTCAAAGTTCAATCTTTCTTGGGGTTTCTCATGGTTAAGCATAATATTACAAGTCCCAAAAACCTAAAAGATTGTAAAAGTGGGTATTTATGAGGTAACAAGTTTACTTGGAACCAAAATCATTTTTGAGAAACACCAAGGGAATTGTTTTGAACCAAAGTTGTGGAATGCAAGTTGCTAAAAGAGTGGTTTGTTAGATTTTGCACAAAAACTTGGCATAATAGTTTTAGAGTGAAAAAGTTTAATAGCTTTGTGATTGGTTAACACTTTGGAATTTGAAAATATAATGAATAGAAGTTTTGCAATTACATCTTTCACTTTCAAAAAAGGAACAATTTTTCATGATCATTATGTCTTGTGTTTGTTTATTTTTTCATTTAAAAGGTGATGTTTGATTACAATGGGCTTGACCACTCTTGACATCTATGATATTTAAGTTTTAATCACACCTAGTACTAGGATGTATTGTTAAAATGAAGTTATCAATAAAAAATATGTTAGGAACATGCAAGGTGGCAAATAATTATGGAATCCAAAACATATACAATTAACCCCTACATTTGTAAATTCACACATCACAAGTTGTTATTTAATAAGACAAAACATCATTATTTTAACTTTGCCACATAGTCATGAACATCAATCACAAAACATGTTTTGTCATGTATGTTTTTGATAAAGCTTCATGTCACTAGTTTTTTTTGGTTTGCAATAGTCCACCAATTTGTAGTTTTTTTAAGAACATGTCTGCTTACATGTCGATGTTTTGTCATTGCAAAACTTTGTTGGTGTTGCTAGCCTTTTTGTTGAAATTACATCATTTGCATTATTTGTGTTGAAGTATCTAACACACCCCTAAGTTTTTCAAATAGTATCAATAGTAAAAACTTCTTTAAATTCTTGATTTTGTAGTAGAACACAAACCCAAGGCAACCTACCTAGCTGCCAATAAGAAAAAAGGTGTGCAAATTGTGGGATGGGATTTTTAAAAAAATTGAGTTCATGGACATGCCAACTACACAACCCAAAAAAAAGGGTGATTAGTTCATTTTGGAATCAAAAGGGTGCATTAACAAAACATGGGCTAACTCATATTCACATGAGACTCACCATGCTTTAGACTTGGGATGAGGCACCAACAACCTCCTTATAATATACTTTTCAGATCCCCCATAAGGCTAAATTGAAATGGTCACTCAAGTTTTTGGGGATTCCCAAGTGAAAGTGTTAAAACTTTCAAATTATGAGTCTCACATCTTTGGAACTTATAATTTTCTCATTTCACATTCAAATCAAGAGCTTTCAAAGGAAAAAATTTAATTATTGAAAAAAGAATTTCAATGAGATATCAAATTCTTCAACCAAAAGTGATTTGACTTTTCATTTCATCATTTAAGTAATTGAACATCATTCTAGCAATTTGATTTCTAACCTTTTAAATGGCCACAACCATTGTTACAATTGAAAATGTGACCCCATTATATTGTAATAAGTTTTAGGACCTTTTCAAAGTTTAAAGAGGGCCAATTTGAACAATGCTTGGTCTTTTACACCTTGTTTCTTAAAAAGATTCAAGACACCTTGAAACTTTTAATTCCCAAAATGCGAATTCACTTGGGAGTGTTGTGACTTGTTCCCTTGTTTTTTCATATACTCATGTGAGTGTCTTTGAGTCAAAGGATGTTTTGATCTCATTTTCAACCTATTTCCCTCACATTCTTACCCAAACCTTTGTCACGAACCCAAAGTTAGGTTCACAACAATGACTTTTTCACAAAGCTTTTTCAAAATTTGTTGATTATTTTATAATGTCCTACAACAATTTATTTTCCTTTGATTTTATAAACTTCATTTTACAACTAACATAACCTTCTTGTAGTCTTATGTTTTTAAAATGTGCTTTACAATTTTTACATTATAAATATACATTCAATTCTCCATTGTCTCTCTTTTCATGAATAGTTTTGTTATAATTGTCATAATTTTCCATGATTATCAATTGTCAAATGTCTTGAACAACTTGTCTTTTGACCTTTAAGTTCAAAACAATGAATGGATTCACAATATTTTCAAGAATTTGACTTCACATAGTTTCAAATGCCAATTGGTAATGATCTGACTTTTCATACTAATGAAAGTTGAGAAAGACTTGTAATTAACCATCTATCTTGTCTTGTATCACACTTTTGCATGATTAAAGGTTGAAACCCACTTAAAGGTTTTCAACCTATTTTTTCATGCATCAATTTATGTAATCATGTAATCAAAATCTACCATCTTCTACAATGTTGCATTGCAAAACAGCTTGGGATCTATGTAAAAATATCATCTTTCAATTTTGTCAACTAATTTTACATCAACATTGATCTTGCTTGTTTCCACATGTGCATCTATCAATTTGTTATTGCTAAAATAACATAATTTATATGTTTTAAATTTTGAAAATAATGAATGTAATGTTAAAAATGTGTCATAGAAATGTTTTAAATATGTGATTTGTAATGAACATTGAAGTGTAATTAAGTTAGGCAAGCCATGGAATTTATCTCACATGGTAACCAAAAAGAAAGAGGCGGAGACATAAACATGTAAACATATAAATAACAAGTGGAAGGAATTTCTTTGAACAATCTTAAATGTAACTTTTCACATGTGTGTAAATTTTTGATTTGCATCTTCAAAACTTATTTTGTGAGAAGACATTATATCTATCTCATTGTGGGCTACTATCTTGCATTATGAACATAACATGAAGTGAATTTTTTTTGTGTTTTAAATTTCAATTTGTGATGCAACCAAAGTGAGGATAATCCATAAGAATATTTAGTCAAATTTGGCTAGAAACTAGATATGAAAATAAGAAATTTTAATAGTATCCTTTTAGTTTATTGGCTTCCTATTGGAACTAATGTAGAAATTTTGCAATTTTTATTTTTATTTACTAAAAAATGTGGTGACTAAAACCCTCAAATACCCACCCTTTTTTTTCCATTTTTCAAAGGTTTGAATTTGCAAGGGAAAAAATAATAATCTGAAGCTTTTTGTTGGGTTGAGGCATGCTCAAAAGTATAGGTGTAGTGGAAGTGAAATTCAAAAGGACAATTATGTAGGCATGTGTATGTATGATGTGGCACATGTTTTGCACTGAGATTGAAGATTCTGCAAAATAATGTTTGTGGTCAAAAAATGGAATGATGAGGGAAAAAAATCTGCAAGGGACAATTCTAACACAATTTTAAAACTATATGAATAAGTGATCAACAAGAAACATTAAAGGAAAAAGTAAAAGAATTTTGTTCTCATTTTGGATAATTTATAAACCAAAAGATAAAATGGATTCAAAATTAGGTTTGATTTGTGTACTTAACTTTCATTTTGTAAATTTTAATTGATGCAATTCAAGTATGGAGGAAGTCGAAACCTTTTAGATTGTGAAGGTGAACACTCTTGGAAACAATTTCCTAATAACCCAACTTGACAAACTTGTAACCCTATACCGAGTATACAACAAACAATCAATTTAAAAATCAATTTATGCACAAATATATGAGCTAGGTTTTTTTTTTAATTTTTATTATTTTTATTAGTGGCGTGTATGTGTGTTGAATCTTTGCCACTTGGTGACAATTTGTTTTGGATTTTTATTTTTTTAAAGTGTAAATTTGACTAGTTTTACCCCAAAAAATGAAAAAAATTGCCAAACTTTTGAAGCCAAATTTAAAAAATTAAAAATTAAAAATTAAAAAAAACTATGAATGGTTTAATTGGGCCTTTCTACAGCTCACCAAATAGGAATTCCCCCAATAATTCATTCATTCATTCATTCATCTACAACGTGTGCACAAAAATAAATTCAACCACACATAGTATGATTGTATTCAACAATTTGCAATAGTTGAGGTGAAAAGGGGAAAAAAAAGTGCACTAAATGTGGACTCATCATGCTCCATGTCTGTCCAGAAACTATAATAGAAGAATGGGTAGTTGGAAATTTGGTACCTAGTAAATAAATAAATAAATAAATGAAAATTTTGTTTGCATGTATGTACTATGTTACTTGTGGAAGGCTTGTATTGGGTGCAAATATTGCAGTAAAATTGCATGATATTTACCAATTTTTGTTTTTGGGCAACCCAAAAAATTGTGTTCTTCTTTTGTTTGGCTTTTACTATTTGGGTTGATGAGTTCAAACCAGGGTTGGATATAGGCCTGGGCCTGCGCTGGGTATCAACCCAGTGTTGGCCGGTTATTGAGTTTTGACCCAGTTATCAAGTTGGTTGTTGATAACCCATCAGCTGGTTCTTGAATTTTTTTATAAAAAATATCTGGTTACGTTGATAACTGCCTGATATTGAATTTTCAAATATCTAATAACTTACTTGGATGACACCTGATTATCATCCAGGTAGGTTATTAATCTTTAAACACTAACACACACAAAAATTAAATACAGAATTTAAATTTAAAAAAACCTTATAACTGGCTGATGACCAGTAGGATAACAGGCGGTTATAACTGGTTATTTGATAACCTATCCTTATGCATAACCAATGGTTAGCACTCCATTTTTTTATTAACCTAGCCAATGATATTAGTACTGATAACCTTTGTGGTCTGAGTTGTGTTTTTTTCAAAGAAAAGCCCTTACCCAGTGGTTATTTTTAAAAAGCAATAACCACTCGACACTGGTATCAACACTGGTAGCAAGGACCCTACCAGTCTGGTGTGAGATGAGGCAATACCAGGCTTACAGCATCTCCAGCAGTGCTCAGTATGTGATACTGCACAGTAAAAATGGATGAAGAAAATCCAACTTATACCGGTTTGACTCAGGAAATTGGTTTGGCTCACCATAATTGCCCATGTTACCGTGGCTGGTACGAGGCGCAGTAGCGTTGCGGACCTACAGGAAAGAGTGTAATAAATATGATTTAACTGCTGCTCAGTGTTTCTGATTGGCTCATCATAATGATGGGTCCATGTGGGTTCCAGTTTCTTGAAAAAATAGAGTCATCCGGAAAGTCGCCCTGTCTTCACCCTCTCTTTTAGCCGTATTCACAAAGGAAGGAAATTTTATTAAATCTCGGTATGAAATGCTGAAACTCAACATTTAATACACAAGGTTCCGGAGTAATTATAGCAGTTGTACAGGTAAGAGCAGTGAAAATATATGCAACAGCAGTGAAGGCACTCAGGAAAAAAGAAAGACAGGATGAAACTCAGTTTACCCCCACCAAAATGGGTGGAAAAACTAGTTTGGGTCCCAGTTATTAGGCGTTGTAAAATTTTCATTCTCACTTATGCTTTTGATGTGCTATTATACCGAAATTGGCCATTCTCGGCACTTAATCACCTGACTTTACAGATAACTCTAATATATATCATAGTACCTTTTCAGGTTCGGCATCTCACTGTCAAATAATTATTTTATTCTGAAAATTTGATTTTGATGCAAAATTATTTTATTTTGAAAATTTGACAAAACTTTATCAAATTAAAAAATATCCACATGTTCTTCACACACGTTTTGCATTGCGGCACAAATTTGATTTGAGAACCTCCCTTGCAAGAAATATTGCGATCACTAGCATGCCATCAAGCATTAGAGAGGGGTTTATTTTTTAGATTCATTGCGTACACAGAAAAAAGTAAAAAAATTAAAAACCCAGTGACAGTGCAATTCTGCGCATGACTACACTGTCAGGCCCATAAAACGTTCTGGTAAATCAATTTCAGCTTCAATAAACAATAGTTTTTTAAATTTTCAATAAGAAGGGACCTTAATTTTCTAAAATTTTGACATTTAAAAAAATAATATGATTTTTGCTGAACCTGAAGAGGTACTCAAAGAACTTCTTGCTAGTTCATAGTTCATTCATGGAGAGAATGAGAAGAGCTGTAAAAGATGGGCACCAACTGAAACAAACAAGTTCAAAAACCGAAAAGGTCCAAAAAGACAAAGCAATGGACAGGTAAAGCTAACAAGGTGTGTACAACACAGTGGCCTTGCCATTTACGTCAAAAAGTATCTTAAGGCCAAAAGAAAAATTATAGAAACTCAAATATTTCACCATGCAAAAATATAATCTTCAAAAAAACCTCTGAAAGAAACCAAATCCTTCAAGGTATTATAATTCTATAACTAATCTCAAGTTTCAACACAAGCCAAAATATCATCTTTCAAAAATCCTCATAAAATGAAAATAGACTTATTATTATTACCTAGGGGACCAAAATCCCTTAAGCTACTATATTCTATAATGAATCTAAACACAAGATCCGTGCCTTGGTAGGCAAGGCCAACAAACTAAAGTGAACAAGCTACAGTTCCTTTGTGAATGAAACAAACCAAAGAAATGAAGTGTGAGGGAGGACATTGAGCTACTCTAGTGGCTGAGGGTAAGAAATGAAAGAGTTCAAATCCTAACTAGACCCCCTTCTCCTCATGCTCTCTAAGGACAGTAAGCTACCCTGTTGGTTAGGGTTGGAGGCTATCTTCATACTTATGAAGGGGGAAAAAAAAAAAAAAAAGGTTATAAAATGAGATGAAATAGATTAATTTGTCAAATGTCAAACAACTTAATCCCATCCACTTTTAAACTTTTCAAACTTTTTTAAAAATTTGCATTTTCTCACTCAACTCTACGAAGCTAGAAGGTGAAGTGCAACTCACCCTAGTCCAAATTCAACGATTTTTTTGCTAACAAATATTAACTTCTTTAAGCTATCTGATTGCAAGCAACATCTCCTCAAATATTTTGCAAGTATCTCAACTAAGGAAAAAAAATTACCAATTTCAATTTAAGATCCTACAATGCCAAGGATTTGACAAATAAGAAAAATCAATAGTTGATTCATATTTTCTCCACCACTACAAAGGACATTTAATGTCTTTCACATCTACTTTATATCTCTTAAATTTGCAACTACATATTGACAAACTCTTTAGTTGAGTCATTAGTCCTAGGAGTCATTTAAAAGATGTCGAAACTTGATTTTCATCACTTTGGTTGCTTTGCCACAAACTTAGATTTTGCCAAAAGGTGTAATGCATAATGGCATATCAAAAGCATAGGAATTTTCTTTTGGGTCATATTTCTCAATGTTTTCAACTTATAAATAAAGAAACTAATCAAATACTCATAATTCTAAGGTCTAATATCAAAGATGATGTATTATATTAGCTTTCCTTTTTATATTTATTTAGAAATGAAAAGAAATCATTCAAAACATCACATATTTCTTTTTGATGTTAAATGCAAGCATGGCCAACTCCAAAGCAACACCAAAATCATCTTTCATCAAATTATCCATGGAAGGTACAATTTTAAAAAATTATTTTAGTTTTTAGCTCATGGTTATTATTGCATGCAAAGCATCATTAGGCAACCAATGCCCATGAAATGAATAGAAAGACAATTTGCAAGCATTGACAATATATATATTTCTTTGGTTTTCTCCACCATGTCTAGCAAAACATTCTGTGAAAAATCCTTTCATGAAGGGAATTGTAATAAAAAATAAAAATGCATGATCAAATGTTTTAATCACATGTTCTCCACAAATTGGAAGGGCAAATGAATCTCCATTACCAAAAGTGAAAGATATTTCAAAACATTTTTTAGTCCACATCATCCTTTTTGAAAGGATTTGTTGAGACAAAAACATCAAATATTGAGGAACTAAACATAGGTTTAATATTTTTTTAGCAACTTGTTTTTTCATATTTCTATTTAATGGATTGTTGATTTCTTCCCCAAACTTTTTGTAAATTATTTTGAATGTTTTGTATTCTCTTTTTTTTCAAAAATGTTATTCCATTTGTCTTCATTATGCTAAAACATGACATTCATGACTATATATATATATATATGGCAATAATATTTTTTAAACGATTAAAAATGGTAAAAATGACAAGTTCAATTCAACTCAAGTAGGACCAATCATGAAAATTATGTTTTGGCATGATGCTTAAAATATGATATTAAACCCTTCCTTAATTTTGTTCTTAGGATCTTTTATGGTCATTAGTTTGGTATGACATAAGGTACATACAATGCATGATTTGGGGTACCTTGTTTGTAATTTTTTTGTTACTAATGACAGATAAAAAAAACCAACATAAAGCATTCCCATTATGAGGTCTTTGTTTTTTCCTTTGAGCAAGTAATGTCTCCAAAATTAATTTAGTTATTTCTTCATCAATATTTAAAATTGTGTTTGATTCAATTTGTGAACTTGAATTTTCTTCAAGTTCTTCCATAATTTCATCTTCAAATTCAGTTATTTAAGCAAAAAAAAATGATGCAAAAAAAAAGTTACAAAAAAAATAAAGATCTTGTTTTTTTAATTTTTGTTCTCATCATAATCCAAGAATATTATACAATGTAATGTTATAATGCAAAAAGTTATGTTACAAATCCTACACAACAAAAGAAACAAAAAATAATCAACTCATGAAAACAAACATAACACAATAAAATTAAAAATATGAACAAAAACAACATACAAAAACAAAAGAAAAGAAAAAAAATGAAAACCAGCAAAAACTTACCTCACTAAAATATAGAAGTTGAAGCTTGATGATTGTTGAACATGAACAGAAAAGCACAAAGTATGAACGACATGCAAGAACATCAAATAACAAGCATGAAAAGAATAAAACAAAATAATAATAATGCAAAAAGGCGAGCATGATGTAACACCTTTATGTGTGTGGAGTAGTTCCCTTTGAGTGATTGTGAGAGAGACATTAAATTTTTATCACCCTACAAAACTTTATTTATAAACACATTGCAGATTTGAAAAATGTACAAAAGAATAAGAAAAAAGAAAAGGGAGAATTTACAAGGCATCAAGTTAACACAAACTAATGACAAAATCTCTCCATCTCAACAATTGACTACCTTCAATAGGTCGGCCATGGTGATGGGGGGTGTGTCTTGTTGGGGTGAAAGTTGAAAAATAACTAGGCCTACTGTTATCACTCGACTTAAAATGGAAGATGTTTGCATCCTTTTCAATGTAATTGAAACTTTTTGACAAAAAAAAATAATCAAAACATAAAGAGGAAGGCCTTTTGGCATTTTGAAATTCCACATAACATTGGCATAGTCATGTAAAAACACATCAACCTATTTATGTAAACATCCAAATATTTCAATTGGTAAAGGGAGGAATTGATCAGTAAGGTATTGATCACGATAGTTCTTTTTTTTGGCTTGAGTTACATTGAAAATGACAAATCTTTAAAATGCGCAAGATCAAAGAAGTAAATCTACTTGTGTTGGGTTGGCAATGACACTATTAATTAGGGTGCAAATTCCATCTTTGGTGAGCACAATGTCAAACCATCAATGAAAGGAGTTCGACATGACTAAAGGAAGTGCATGTAATTGTTTTCATCCCACGTGGAATTGCTTTATGACAGCAAAAATGTCACAAATTGCACCATGGGTTCAATGTGTGTTTGTTGTTATGGTCACAATGTAAGTGACAGATACCCATAGGATTAATGGGATGTGTGCACACGCATCGAAAAATACTTGCAATTGATGGATGTGATGATCCAAATCATGTCCAAAATGCTATGGAAAAAATTGAAAAATATAATCAAAAAGCAGGAAAGACCAATTTAGTTGTAAGCCAAACACTCACCCTAAGGCTGAAATAGGATAAAATTCGAGCATGATGGACCTCAAATATTATGTCAAAAAACATGCTAGTTTCTCACCCTAAAAGCCTTTTTTTTGTTTTATTCAAAAACTTATTTGAAAATTTTTACAACCTTAAGATCCCTACCCTAACAATAATTTTCTAGCCTTACCAACTACCCTACCCAAAGCCTTAGCCCCTACTACTGACTAAGATTATACTCCTAGACTTTTGGCCTAATATTCGGAGCTAGGTAAAATTTATATATTCTACAACCAAGCCTTATTACAACATTAAAAATGTAATTTCATTAGACAACTCCTCAAAACAATTCAAGCCCCAAGTTCTAATGATCTCATTAGCTAAAAAGGGCTTTTTCTAGGCATAGAGCTATCCTAAGGGCTTCCTATACTATACTTGTTTATATTTTTAATGTATTAATATTGTAGCCCTTGTCTACAAAGATAGGGTCAAAAAAAATTTAACCCATTGCAACATTTTAAAAATACATTTATATCTATTTAATGTTGTAACCTTTGTCTATATGGATGGCCAAAATGAAACCATGTAAGGTGTTAGTTCACTCAAAACAACTTCGCATAACAATTCACACCATTGATCTAACAAGCTTATTGCTCACAAAGGTTTTTCTTCACACTTGAAGCACAAGGCTATATTCTAAGGGCTCTCTGTACTTGTGTGTCTTCTTCATACACTCCTAAAATTGGCTACCACTATTTTTGGCCTAGACTAATAGCCCTTCCTAAGAACACCCTACCTATTGGGCCTAGACAAGGTCAATAGAACTGGAAAGCACTGGAAGTAAGGTTCTAGTGTATCTGGAGGGCACCTTATCTAACAAGATTTGTCCTCAACAAAGGGCAGGGCATTTTTTAAAAAGCAGACATGTATGCCCCCGGGCAGAGCGGGCATTTCACTTTAAATTTTTTTAAGCCCATGAGACTTTGGTTTGGAGGTTTAGAAAATCATCCAGCTTTGGTTCCAATTAGTAAAAATCGAATAAGAACTGGGGTTCCCAATTGTCTGGAAACTGGAACCAAAACCAGAACTGGGGTTCCCAATCGTTTGAGAACTGGAACCAAAACCAGAACTGGGGTTCCCAATTGTTTGGGAACTGGAACCAAAACCAGAACTGGGGTTCCCAATTGTTTGGGAACTGGAACCAAAACCAGAACCGGGGTTCTCAATTTTGTAAGAACCAAAAACTGGAACCGGAATGGGAATTTTTGAAAAACGACTTGTGTTTGGGGGAAAAAAAGGGACTCGAACCAAGGGCTAACTGGAGGTTAACTGGTAGTTAATCCAGTCCTGGTTACCCAGATAACCGGACTGAAACTGGCTCTGGTTTTTGGCACCGGGACCAGAACCAGAATTTTGTTTAAAGAACTCCTCCACCACCCAGATTCCAGGCTCCATAATTTTTGGGGAACTGGAACCGGAGGTTAAAATTGTAAAATTATTTGAGTAAAAAAATTTTAAAATAATTATTATTTTACTAAATAAATTAGTATAAATTGTTATATTATATTTAAAGTTATTAAATTTTTTTATTTATTTATTTTAAACTTATGCACAAAGAAGCAGCAAGCAGTGATGGGTTGTACTTATTAGTTGGGTGCAGAAATATGGGTCCCCTGGCAACAGCCTGTAGGCCCAACGAACAGGCAGGCCATAATAATGGCTGCCTGCCTGCCTGTTGGAGAAGGAGAAGAAGAAGAAGTCTGAAAAGGAGAGAGAGAGAGAGAGAGAGAGAAGAAGCTAGATTCGAATTGCAATCTTATCTTGTGATTTTGAACAGCAGGAATTTGAGCAGCAGCAGCAATCACAGAAGATGAGAGATGATATATACAAGTCGCTGATGATGGCAGCGAGCAGCTAGCCCAATCGGCGGCTGGCTGGCTGGCTGGCTGGTTGGCTGGTAGTAGTTACAACAGACTGCAGCAAAATTAGGCAAAATGGGTGGTTGTTCAAATTTAGAGACGCGAAGAAAATAGCATGCGCGCGCGCGTCTCTTGTGGACGGAATCGACGCGGGCGGGCGCCGGAGAGAAGGGAAGGAATTTGGAACCACCCAAGTGTTCAAAACCGCCAGCCTGTGTGTGTTGTCGTCTTTCGGCGCGCCTGCAATGTTCATCGTCTACACCAGCCCTTTTTCGTCTCCTCCCATTGCTGATCAGGGATTTAGCTCTAGTACCTAGCAATCTTGACCAGTTGTTTTTCCTGATCAGCTTTAGTCATCTTCAATATTCTCCAGATATTCTACCCCTAGCTAGTTGCTGTCTAGTGTGTGTGGAACAGGAGGAACTGCATGCGTTTACAGACCAAGTTTTGAAGCCAACGTATTTCTAGCCGTGTTCTGGATCTGAGGAGCTAGCGAGTGAGCTAACTGCAGGAGGAATTATAGGTCTAGATTGCAACTCCCAAAGCTGGAGGAATTTCTAGAGTGCAAGTTGGGACTTGCAGCAGGAGGAGCAAGCCCGCGTTGAGGATCTGAGCTGGAGGAGTTTTGAAGCACAACTACTGTTTTGGATCTGAGCATCAGAAGGAGGAGGAGGAGGAGTAGGAGGCGTTTTTGGGTACTAGTACTGATCATGGGTAGGCGGAGGTCGTATATCAAGACCTACAAGTGCTGTCTGCGACTTCCGACGATAGAGGAGATAGAGGAAGTGGAGCTGGGGTCTAGTAAAGGCGACAATAATCAGCAGCAGCAGCAGCCGTGCAGTATGAACTCGGAGGTGGTGGTGATGCAGGATTCAGCTGCAGTTCATCATGACTCTCTGCAGGGGCCGGATGGTGATGAGTTCGAGGAGTCATGTCGCGGCGGGGGAACATGGCCGATTCAAGGGTACGCGTTGCTGAGGACCAAGCTTGCCAAGCTCCAGGAGATGAAGGAGACGCTGCAGCCGCCTGCCAGACAGCTGGTGGAGAAGATGAAGGATACTTGCGAGGACATGATGGTGTTCGTCACCACTAAAACGGTCCAGCAATGCAGAGCTGTGCAACTGGTGTGGGGAAACCATCAGTTCTTCAAAAACCAGTTGCCGGAATTCCACTGAAGATCATGCACTAGCTGCAGGCAAACAAACAAACAATATTCAATCGTTTTCTAGTAATCGGAAGACCCAGATACTAGTCCAGTTCTTATTCTTGCATCTCATCATGGAATGGTCAAATCTCGAAGCTCATGGATATATTATTGCAGCAGCTTTCCAACAATTTTTATTTTTTTTGGCGGCTACTCATACTACTATCACGAGGATTTTTCTAAGGTGATATGATCCGCATCTAATTCAATGCCTCTCTCTTTCTTTCAATTTTTTCTTCCATGTTAATGGAACTGTTATGAAGCAAACTTATTGCAATGAAGAAGGAAGGACTCAGCTTAGATATTGATTCTGCTGTTGCAACAGCACTATCTTATTGCAGTAGCAGCAGCAGCAGCAGCTTCGTATACAATACACACTTACTAGTGTTGTTATGAGCTTTCCTCTTTGAATGTTGAATTATCCAAGAGATTTTCCCACTTGCTGGCTGCTGCTGAGGACTTCTTCGCATCACAGATCTGTCAGACAGTACTGCAAGCTGTCCTATATCACTGGGAACATAATAATGCTGCTGTTTTTCAAGCCTGGAAAAACAATGTGATTCCCTTATTGTGTGTGGTATGTGTGTAAACTGTAAGAGCATGTCCAAGTACGATGTTCAGTATGTGAACCTGCACAAATATTTCTCACATCCAAGTTGGAGTTGTTTACTTTTTTCCAACTACTGCAAATAAGTAGTAGAGAAAATTCCTCAAGCCAACGTCCGAGGAGACTACTAATAGCAACCCACCTGACCAATCAAACTACCTAGCCGATCAGAAACCCGGAATAGTCAATAAATAGGGTTTCACTCTATTTGGCAGACTGTTCCACTGCTCTCAAAGCTGTGCATTTGTTCAGGGCCACAGCAGTCTTCCAATGGATTCCCTGGATTTGACTACTGCACCTCATCCAAGAGTTCCAGTGCAGGTTCACATACTGAGCGTGGGTGGAGATGCTCTATGGCATGACTGAAAACAAATTTTTCTATTGCATTTTGGAGGGCGACACCTTCTTATGGCCATGGATATCTCTCCCATAAAACAACAGGATGGATCTTACATCTCATGCCTACTTGTCTTGCCTATGGTAGGTGTAAGATCCCTCGCACTCTTACGGGGTAGGTGGAAGAACTAAGAATGCTTGCCCTCCTATGCCCTCTTGATCTACATATGTTAATGTTCAGGATAAAATTTTGCATAGGCCTCATTATCTACATATGTCTAGGTTCAGGATAACATTTGCCCATGCCTTTGTAATCTGTACATATGTTTAGGTTGAGGATCAAATTTGCCTATGCCACATGATCTAGGCACAAGATCCCTCCCAATCTTATGAAATAGGTGTAAGAATTCTCTCGTTCCTACACCTCTGATCTACATATGTTTAGGTTCAGGATAAAATTTGCCTATGCCTCATTATCTATGTGTAAGAACCCTCCCACTCTTATGGAGTAGGTGTAAGAACCCTCCCACTCCTATGTTTTGTAATCTACCTGTATTCAGGTTCAGGATAGAATTTGCCTCATGCTTCTTTACAATGGGGTTTAAGTCCATGGGACATTCCCAAAATGTGAGGTTAGACTTGGCTATTGTCCTAAGCCCCTTGTTTTGGGAATGTCCCCACGTTGGAACTTTCCCCTACACATAAAGACCTCAGATTTTCCTAGTACATTTAGAGAGTGTGTTGTAGAGCATAAAAATCCAGAAGAATTTCCAGAAAATGAAACACTCACATTGCATTTTTTGAAATGCATTGTTTTTTATATAACAAAATTTGAGCATGGCCTTTACACCCAATTAAACCCTCTGTTTTGAGCTTTACTGGAAGTGGACTTGAGCTCAGCTCCACCTGAAGTGGGTCCTTAAGTTGGTGAAGAACATGACCTTGGACTCTACCCTACAAATAAGTTATAGAAATTTTTTGAAGCATAGTTTGCTTTCTAATGTGGAAGGTCAATCGTGCAGGTTTGATGTCATTCCATATTAGAAATCTACCAATGTTCCAGAACAATTCTGAACAACCATGTTCCTGAATTTTGTCATGTTAAGTAATACCTAGGATCTGCATATTCAGAGAGAAATTCCCAAGTTGACAGTTCATACCAGACCATGACTTGGCTTACATACCCATTGCACATGAAGAGGATAAGTTAGCGAGAGATAAACTGGTGTCATAAATGTTACTGTTGATGGTTGTTGAACAAGTCAGAACTTGTCACTCCCACTTACATTGTTAGTTTGATTGTTCTCTTTGTTCGGCCCTACCCCTAGAGAGGCAGGGATTATGTATAAGGAAAGGGTTTATCAGCAACCCAGTGGAAGAGTAAGTTTGAATGTTCTCTTTGTTCGGCCCTACCCTTAGAGAGGCAGGGATTATGTATATGGGAAGGGTTTATGAGTAACCGAGTGAAAGAGTAAACTCGGTGAAACTTATTTTGATAAGTTAGAAAATATTTTTAAAATTGTGTAAGTTATTGTTTTTGCGATATCATTGTGAGATTAGTGAACAAGGTTTTTTTCAACTTAACAAAGAATCAAAATATACAAAGCCAAAATTGTGACAATATTTTATAATATCTAGCAGGTTAGCATCAATTAGAATTTTGACATTAAATTGCCTTGTCAAGATGAGACAGGTTTGAAACCTTTCCATTCCTTTCCTTTTGTGAATTTCTGATTCTTAACTCTTCAATCTATATATGGAAATTTTTTTAGTTTTTTTTAAATTAAAAGTATGGTCACACTTTGTGTCAAGGGCTTACAACTAACATCACCTTCACATCAAACAAAGTGCCACAAATCACAATATCATAATAAATTATTAGAAAAACAATTTGACATAAATGAAGAACTTCTTCATTGTGAAGAAACCATAACACAACCCTAACAACAAGGGAGCATAGCACTGTTTGCTCAAGACAACAACTCAATTAATTACAGATTTTCTCGCAACCTGCTGATCCCTCACAAAGATCACAAGAGAGAGAGAAAACCCTATATATACATAAGCAAGGATGGAAATTCATCCACATAAAGTTTCAAGCATGTCAAAGCAAATGTAAACACACGGAAAAAAAACCAAAACAATCAAACCAGTACCAAGCATGTCGAAGCAAATGTGAACACACGGCAAAATAACCAAAACAATCAAACCAGTAGTAATGGATTAGAAGACCTAATGCTAAAAGAGCATCCCCTGTCACAAATCAGCTAGTGATGTACGTGCACCTGGCCGATATGTGTGGAAGAAATGAAGAACTGTCGCTAAGCGTGGCAGCCTGCTGAAAAATCACGATGACTTGCATACGCTGGAAGGCTATCGACACTAGCGATTATAGAATATAAGCATCGACGATACCAAGGAGGTTTTAGGGTTTAAGGGTTCTTCTTGTGGGTATTTATGATTCGGGAAGTAACCCATTTTTTTTTCTGATTGCTTTGGAAGTGGATGTAGGTTGGAATGCTTACGAGGAGGTTGCACTTGTGCAAATTAATAGCGACGATTGCTGCCACGCATGCTGTTATCCCTGGATCTCCTCCTCCTGCTCCTGCTCCTGCTCTCGACGCCTTGCGGCAACAAAAGAAAGCACTTCGGACATTGGTCCGGCGCCAATTGCGTGCTCTTCCTCCACTTGCCAAGCAACAAGAAGGTATGTATTGATGGGCCTCATCCTTTCCCCCTCAAGCTTTTCTTTACCCATCGGCCATACATTGATTGCTGCCAGATTTTGCTTGCACACAAACAAAAGGCTCTCCAAACCCTAAACTACCCTTGCTTTAAACCTGGTATCGTGAAACTCTAAACCCTAAACCTTCCATCGCCATACATTGATTACTACCAGAACTACCCTTGCTCTAAATCCCAAGCTCTACTCAAGTCTGCCCACCTCATGAGAAAGGGTTTCTTGGTTGTTTTTTTTTCGGGTGGGGGGTGGGGGGGAATTTTCAGATGAAGCAATCCAGAAGCATGTGCTGGCAGCAGATTGGTTTAGAAATAGCCAAAGAGTCTGTGCATATATGAGCTGTGCAAGACTGCAGGAGGTTGAAACCTCCAAGATCATGGCCTATTTGTTGCAACAACAACATGAGTTTCCAGGTGTGAGTGAGTGAGGGAGATCATGTTTCTTATAAACTGTACACATGTTCTTCTGTGGAGAGTTGCAGACTATTCTTTGGAGAGGTGGTGGGTTCTGTAGAGATTTGTAGGTTTTCTGTGGAGAGTTGCAACAGATTGTTCTTTGGAGAGGTGCTGGGTTCAGTAGAGATTTGTAGGTTTTTCTGTGGAGAGTTGCAGCAGATTGTTCGTTGGAGAGGTGCTGGGTTCAGTAGGGATTTGTAGTTTTTTCTGTGGAGACTTGCAGCAGATTGTTCTTTGAAGAGTTGCTGCCAGTTGTTCTGTGGAGAGCTGCAGAAGATTGTTCTTTGGAGAGTTGCAGCTTGTTCTGTGGAGCTTTCTTGGAATGATTGCATGGAACACCACAACTTTGTTGTCATCTGTTTCTGTATCCCTGTATCACCAGCCCCACAGCATCCATTGCCATGGCATATGCTGATGACAGTCCCTGCTGCTAAAAGGTGTAAAGCTTGGCTAACAATATGAGTACCTATTTGGTTAACAGACAAGAAAGTATATGTGCCACGCATTGAGGATAAAGAGAGCCACATGTGCATGCTGCACATAACCAACACTGATGAAGACCTGGTGGCCAACTCCATGAATATCCTGGAACCCACACCATTGATGCCTTTGGGTGATCCTCGAGCTAACAGTAAGGTTTCATTTTACCTGTAAATTGATTCCATTGGTTTGATCAGTTGCTGCTGCATCAGTTGAATGCTCAGCCCCAGTGAAGAAGTTGGGTGTTTTGGTATATATCTTTCACCATTCTTTTACAATGATTGCCTGGTTGAACTTGATGATTAAAGCCTGGTGAGGTTGTGATAACTTGTCTGCAGAGTGATGTGATACTATCATTGTATATGTCTCTTGAGTGTTAGCCAACATGATGACTGAGTCTCCCATCACTTCCAGAACTTGCAACAGAAACTTAGGACACAGATTTTGTATAATGGTCTTGCCCAAATTTTTGGTGGATTATTGCATACTTGCCTACACCCATCTTTGTGAGCTGATGAAGTCAATGGGTAGTCATCGGCAGCTTGTCACTGCTATTTGTGATGAATTGATGGTCTGACACTGTGTGAGCAACTCTCATAAGGTCATGACTGCACTCATTGTCATGTGTCCTTCAAATTGTTGTTGTGGAGATATTTCTGCAATTTCATAGATATGTAATAGTTGTACTATATTTGCACTGTCATGGTAAGCTTTTCTGTGTAGTAGTGTCAGCAATTGGGAGGAGGCCATTTGGCAAGACTGGTATCCAATTCAGGGCTGTTGGTCTGATAAACATACGGGTTTGGTGGGTGGTGGGATGCTAAAAGTGATGCAGAGTAATGAGCCTGTGGACTTATTTTTACTGCCAGGTACATCTGCTTTCATGTACTGTCTCATATTTACAACTCCCAAAATTTGTTACACTGATTTTAGCTTTGGTACTAGTTTTTATGTGAAGTGTGTGACAATGCAAGGCCAGGCATGATCAAGGCTTCTTGAAAATGACATGCTCAGTGTTTTATTTTTGTGGCAAAATTTCGCAACTGGTAAATCTTTTTTCAGAAACTGAAATACCAAACATAAAAAAATTATGACTTCTAGGGATTTTTTTTTCCATTTTTGGAAATAAAAATAATTAAATTAGCCACATCTAGACCTAGGCAGTTCCTAGGTCACCACTTGTAGCAGCACTTTTGTAAAAATGCTACAGCCCACCTAGGACAGTCACCATTTAATGCTAATTAATGCTGCTGGGGATCCTTGCCAGTGGACCTACTTGAGGAATTTCAAAAAGAAAAAAGCCCTGGACATGCTACAAGCTTGATAGGTTGATCTGGGCCTGTGTATTTTGGAGCAGGATTGGTATTTGATAAAAAAGGTGGGCGCCTTGGCCGAGGTGGAGGGTGAGTGTTAAGAACAGAGCAGAATTCTTCCTATGAAGTTTGTGCAGGCTTTTGTACTATCCCAGAAGGAGGAAGATTTGGAGGCCCTTGCTACATTGCTCACAGAAAGGAAATTTTATTGTGCTTTCTTAGGTCTGTACGTTGTACATTCTCAGGATCAGGCTGAAGGAAGACCCTATCTCTGTGTACTTGACTGCAGGCTCATAAATACCTTCTAATCAGGACTGAAGTTTGGTCTGAACCTCTGTGTTCAAATCTGTTCTGTGGCAGGTACTATGATTTGTTTCTTCAAAACTATCTGCTTCTTGCCAAAGACAAAGGATGGAAACAACCATGGCTAGGTGAGATTTATGTCCTCTCTGCTGCCCTTGAGAATTTTGTTTAGTGTACAGCTTGCTGCCCAATCTAGTCATTCTTTGACTTCTCTCCCTGCTCAGTGTGCACTTTGTGCCATATGTTATTTGAAGCAGAAGCATGGAACGTTGTACAGTACAATTGCCAAGACTAAGCTCTAGTAACTCAAAATGGATGCAATTGCTAATTATGGGGTGGTGGTATGCAGTTGCACTGGCATACAATGTGCAGATACAAGAGGACTTGGTGCCAATGACTTCCACAGATATTAATATTGATGCTCTGGTGTCTTGTGATGGGATCCTTCCCTTCAGCATTCAGATGAAGAATACGTCTTCAAGCTAGCTTGATCTTGCCACTGCACCATTCTTGTTCAATACAAGCTACACCAACACATGACAGTCCCTTGTTTCTTGGGTGTCCTCCCATCTGTAGCAGAAGACTCATTTCTCTCTATTCAGATCAGAATCCACACAAGAAACTAGCTTATTGCATTGACACTTACATCCGGATGTATGTTGGTAGTAGTCAGTCAATAGAGTCCTGACCTGCAGTTGATTTATACCTTGGGTTCCATCAGGAACAATATCCTGCTCACAAGAGTGCATTTTACCAAGAAGGATTTGAATTTGAAAGTCCTACCTTCATAGTTAGATTATTTGTTAAACTGTCATCTAGGTTTGAGGCAATTGTGTAGTGTAAGCTGCCAATTGCTCCACATGTCACAGACTCAAAGAACATGCAAATATGGCTGTTCTTGAAGATACCAAATTGTTGGCAATTCACCCTTCACAGGAAAGGCTTTTGCTCGATGAGTAGCCAACCACAAGACATGGGTCCCCTTCAAAATCAAACTTTGCTTCTATGGTGCCAGAGGACATTTGAAAGTGGAGCACTGTTTTATCCATCACTGCCCTCTCAAACCAGATCCTATGGTGACTCAATCAGGCAATTGAGTGTCAACTGAACTGACAACTGATTATAACATTGTGATGTTCAGTTTGAACCAAAACATGAAAGTTGAGTGCAAACAGCAATGAAGCCTTGAGTTGGGTGGGACTTTCCACAATTGCAGAATTGTACAAGAGCACACATGATGATTTGGCATGCCAATCTTGAAGTCACGCAGATACTTCCTTCTTTGTAAGCTCACTCTCTCTCTCTCTCAAAATTACTGTATGATGAGCACAACTTTAAGCAATGAGATGAAGGAATTGTTGCCCACTTCTTAACTTACTGGATTCATTGACAAATTCATTGTTGGTTCTTCTGCTGATAGAGTCAAGGGATTTCTTAGCTTCACCTTCTTGAGATAGATTTGCTTCATTTCTTGGTGGGTGTAGGTGTAGGAACTTGAATTCTTGCATGTGGTTGAAAGGGAACGTTGTGGGTGTGCTTGTTGCGAATGGAAGCTGCATACTCACAACTTTGAAAAGCCTTGAAGAGGTGTGTAGTCTATACCCACTGAACCTTCTCTTTTGTGTGCATTCATTTTGTGGTCTGAGCTTCCGAGTTTTTAGGAATGTCTCTCCGTGAAAATGTTGGCCTAGAAGCACATATAGACTCTAGAAAGTCTGTTCTGCACATGACTTCTTCAATGAAGTATTCAGTGTGACTAACTAAAGAGTAGGTACTCTGCCCGGTGAATTCATTTCAAGATATTGATCCTTAAACAAAGAATTTGCAATATTGAGGTGAATCAACACACCTCGTTGATTTAGTATCTTGCATGAGTCAAGGTTATAGAGAATAGTATATGAATACTAGAATTTGAGTCACCATTGAGTTTGTGAATACATGATGTATCAAAAGTCTAAGTATGCCAAGTGTGTAATTTAGCCATATAAAAGAATCTAGAATTATTTTGAACTCCATGAGAACTTTATGGGTCTAAATGAGTTCAAATGAGGCAATGTGTTTTACTTCTACTCCAAGAACTATAATATTTTTATTAAAATGATTTTTTTCATAAAAAGAAGGTTTTTGAATAAAGTATCTTACAACTTGTTATAAAAACGTTTATGATTTTTTTCTTACATGTTTTGTATTAATCATTGTTGAATAAATATGAAATTTTAAAAGTTCATAAATTTTGTTAGATTTTATGTTTTATTTTTTTAAATGATCAAATTTGAAATCATCTCAAAATATGTTAATTTTTTGTATTATATGTTATAGTTTTGTTTTATATGTGCATTGTGTTCCAATTACATGTGGGAAAAAAAAAATTAATTATGAAATTTCAAAAGAGATTTCAAATTGTTAAAAAATTTCACATTGTTTAAATTGTGAATTTTTTGAATTTGAATAATAGGCTAATTTAGCATCTTGGTTTGTATTTTTTTTTTTTAAATTATTTAGAGTGTTTAATCTTGTCCTTTATGAAATTGTCTTTGTTTAACATGGGTTTTTTTGTTCAAGTTCAAAGTCTTAAAAAGCAAAACTTAAAATTTAATTCTAAAGAATTTTTAATTTTGAACTCTCAACATTCATATTAGTCATTTAAGACTACTTCCCATGAGTTTCATATGAAAATGCATATATATCTATATATATATAACATGTTGTAGGGATTTGACATGATTTTTGATTTTTTGAACTTGTTCCCACTCATACGGAGATGATAAGCAAAAAGAATTTCAAAAACATTGTAACCTAATGAAGTGTAGCACAAAGACAAGATCATTCACCTTATTAAAGGTCAAATGATTTTTATTTTTAGGGTGAACAAAAGCAAATGGTAAAAAATATTTCATCAATTTTAAAAGCAAGTAGTTTTTCAACTTTGAATTGACCATTCACATTTAAATTGAATTTATCTCTTCCAATTTAAAACCTTATTACCATTTTTTGTTATTTCTTGTCCCTTATTTTTTCATTTTAAATCAAACACAAAATTGACACAATACAATGAGTTATGGTTGAATAACCATGGTATATAATTTCTCTTATATTATTTTTGTATTGTATTCAAAAAGTAAACGCACTCATTTTAGTTGTTTAATCATACTCTAATTAACATGTGTGATACATTCCAAAACACATTGAATTTCCTTTATGTCTATGTTTATAGCAACAAATATTATATCAAATGTAATTGGTATGTTTCTTACAAATAATGATTGTGAATTTTTTGTTTTATTTCTTCATTTAAATTTGAAATAATAACAATAACTATTGGTATTAAATAGCATTGGTACTAATTTTAAACAAAAGTAAGTATGATGTTATGCACTTCCTATTTGAATTTGTTTAATTTGACTAAGGTAAAACATCTCATTATATAACATTCGTCTATTACCAAATGTCTTTATGGATAAAACAAGTGCTTAAAATCAAAATATTGTAAACCACATACCACCATTCATTGGCAATTTTATCACTAAACATTTGTTTATGAAAAACTTTGTTTGGCAATGTGTTTGAACCATATTCATGTTAAAAATACATATATACTTTTGTATGGAAAAAACCCACCAATTTAAAAATAATTTTATATTGTTTAAAGGGCTAACCATACACACCTTGAAAAATAAATGTGTTTTCACTAAAATAAAAATCGCGTTATTGAAAACATAGTTGTGTTCGCCAACATACTGACCTTGAAAAAATATGTATTTTTATAAAAGATGCACCCCATTATTGATGAAACATTTGTGTTTAATTTAAAGGGACAGCCATACACACCTTGGGAAGTATGTGTACTTTTTCCTTTTTTTTTAACTTCACTAAAATAAATCAAACACGAAAATTGAAGAAAAATGCTTGGAAATGGGTGTGCAAAGTCTTAAGAAATTGAAATATATATTTTTTGAATAAAATAAAAACTCATCAATATTGAAGTATGAGTGTTAAAAAATGAGTGTGATGTATTTAGAAGTTGAAAAAATATATTTTGAATAAAAACTAATATCGAATGTATAAAAATGATTGTGCAATATATTTAAAATTTGAAAAAATAAATTTTGAATAAAAATCAAAACATATCAATATTGATGTATGAATGTTTAAAATTGATGTGATTTGTACCCATTTATTAAAAAAACCCTTATTTTTAAAATAGATGTAAAAAAACCAATTTAAATGTTTAGTTAAACATGAATCTATTTTGAATAAATATATAGATCAAATACCTTGATTATGAAATGGCAACTACTTAATGATGAAATACATTTTAAATGTTTCAATAAGGTTGGATACCTTATTGGTTTATAAATCATTTTTATATTACTTCCATTTTATCATTACAATTTACAATTTCAATTTTTCTTTCAAATCATTATTTTAATTTGTTTGCAAATATTATTATATTTTCATGTATGCCTAAATAACATGTCCAAACTTCCAAATTATATATTTTTAACAATCTTTACATGATTTTAAATTTTTAATATCTTATTACATAGAGTGAATGATAACAAAAATGTATGTTTAAAATGTGAATTGAACCTATTGTAAACTTATTAAAAATCAAATATACAAAAGATCAAAAAGAGTACAATAAAAATGAAATTTAAAAATTAATTAAAATTAAATTAAACAAAACCATAAATATTAAAGTAAAGGACAAAAGTGATGAATGCAAATTTGTTGCCATAAACAAATTATATAATGAAAAATATTTCAAGTTCATATATTATTATTAGTTATCTATAAACATAGGAATAGAAATAAAATAAAGTATTATAATTCAATTTCATTTTATTTTTCAAATTCTTTTCAATTGTGGTTTAGGATTCACATTCATTGCCTACACATTAACACTATGTGAAAATTTACTATGAACAAATTTCTTAAAATCATTGCCTCTTTGATATTATTTCTAAAAGCTAAAAAAAAACAAATGAACATATTTTTTAACATTTTTTACATTGATTGAATTATTATGATATTAGTATGATTTGTAAATAATTAAAAGCATGCCTTTTATTGAACATAAACATGAACCCCTCAATCCATTAAAAACTAACGCTAAAACTATTAAAATAATCATATTATTCAATGTGCCTCACAAAAGAAAGAATGACATGTTAACACAAGAAGCTACTAAATTTTTAAAATGTATTAACACAACTTATATAGAACATTAACCATTAGTTTTTTTTTTAATTTTAATTACAATATAAAGGGCAAATTGACAACAAAAGCCTTTAAAAACGTTATGGATAATATGATAAATGGCTTCACATTATTGAAAAAAGTTAATTACATTTGGATTGTACCTATCACATTTTTCTTAGATCTATCATGTGGTTACAATTAGTTATATAATTATGTTTAAATTAATTATGTCTAATCTAAAATTATCCAACATAATTAGCCTAATTTAATTTAATGTGTAATTTAGCTATGAAAAAATTTTAACTGAATAAATTCATGTTAATTTGTGGATTTAGTATAAAACTCAAGATCATGTGATTTCAAATCCTTTTTGATGATTTGAAATTTTAAAACATAATGTGTTCATGTTTTACATTTTTTTTTGTTATGCAATTTTTCATGGTACATGGTGTTTATGTTTGGGCTTGGATTTGTGTGTCGTAAATGAATTCATTTTGAACCACAAAAGAAATGATTAATTTTTTTGTGCTACAACCTATTTTATTTTATTTATGCATTAAATTATATTTGTGTTTTGCATGAAAATGAATTAACAACAAATGTTAAATTAAATAAATTATAATTGAAAAGTTTGTTCATCCATCGAGGGTGCGTAAGTTTAACAAAAAAAGAGTCTAAAGAGAGTGACCTTCTCATGATGTTTAATGTTCGACATCATCACAAAGTTTATAAAAAAATTATTAAGCAAATGTTTTGAACTTTTTATTATTGGGAAAGTGTTACAGATAATGAATCTTACATGTTTCAAAATGTTGATGGTTAACCATATCCAAACCACATTAATCATAACAATTTTTTTTAAATGAATACATATGATTTCAAAGACAAAATCCATAATGAATTTGGGAATGATATAAATTGAAAATTCATGTGAATAGTTTATTAATTATGTAATTACTTATGGGTTAATTTTGTTAACTTATTAAGTGGTGAGGTTTTTAATTTAATAATTATTTAGTGAAATATCCGTAATCAATCACAACTTTAATTGATGTGCAAGATTCAAACATAATGATTCTTTATAAAAAAAATTATACACATTAATGTGCATGACTCAATAATGGCAACTAATTAAAAAAAATTTACACAAATTAATATGCATGTTGAATCACATGCTAAGCCATGTGATGTGTAAAATTTTATAAAATTTCTTGTTTCATTTCCTTTTGTTTGATATATAAATGAATGTTTAAACCTTTTGAAAACACTTTCATTTTCTGAAAACAATTTATTATAAAAATTGAAAAAAAAATTATAAAATAAACTTGTGAAAAAAATTGAAATATTAATTTTTAAATGTTTTAACATAATTTATAGGTGTAATATCCATGGTAGAAAAAATGGTTATTATGTAACACACCCCCAAACTCCTTGATGAACTCAATTACAAGTCCAAAGGTGAAAGTAACGAAATGGTAAGGAATTGAAGTACCGTCCTTAACTTGCAACACTTCAAGGGTAGAAGGGCATGCTAGAACTCAAGGATGGGGACTAAGAATAGTGACAAGCGGATCAGTTATTCAGAGAGACTTACATAAACCACACAACAAATTGGTTTGTGCATAATTCAAACACTTTTGGTACACGAACGAATCACGAACAAACACGAACTCACAAAATTCATCATGGTCCAAACTTGGGGGAAACCACCACCTTCCCCCTTATAGTATTTTTTGTTCCTGGCCATGAAGCTTCCACTCAAATGTCATTTTGTCTCCAGACTCCCAAATTGGAAATCTCGAAATTCTTGAAATTAAGACTCTCACGATCTTGGAGGCCCATAACTTTTTATGTAGACCTCCAATTGAAATGAAGTCTGAAGCAAAGTTTGGTTAAAATTTTTTCAACGATATGTGGCACACCACTTGCACACAAATAAATCAAGGCGATTCCCAACTTTTAGTGATCGAAAATGAAATTGATAATTGATTATCGTATCATGCCCGTACATGGCCTCATACATGATGCCCAGTTACGGGCATGCCCATGTGCGCTTTTAGGGTTAATGTACGGTCTTAAGCGACTGTACATTATTAGGTACTTAGGGTTTCAATTTGTTGGCGACAGTATAAAAGGCCCAGCCCTTTCTTTCTCCTTTTAGTTTTTCTAGAATTCCTTTGTCAAGAGAGTTTCCTCCATAATAAGCTAGGATTTCTAAATGCTCACAGCGGCCATTGCACGGCCACCGTCTACATACATTTCATTTTCTTCTTTCTTTGCGATTCAATTCTAGAAAAACTCCACTTTCTGCGCTTCATGTTGAAAGCCACAGATTTCTTTTGCTTGTAAGTTCTTGAATTATTGTTATTGTTGCTACTATTGGTGCTACTAGTGCCGAATGGTGTCGATATTGTTGTTGCCAAAGGGAGTTAGCGTTATTACAAGAAGGAGCTTGTGTTATGCCAACCAACATAGTCGAAGAAGGAGCTTTTGTTATGCCAAACAACAGAGTTGGGATCTTATAGCAGGTGTCAAAGCTCTTTTGCCCTTCTCTTTCTTTCCCTCTCTTTTTGTCTCTTGAAGCTCTCGACTAAAATTTTCAAAAAAAAAACAAAAATTTTGTTTCTCCACACTGCAATGTAGCGTTGGCCAAGGCTGCAACGCGCTACCAACCATTGCAATAGCGTTACGAGCTGTAGTGTGTGCTAACCAACGTCGCAAGCTGCAACGCGTGCCGGCCAGCGTCGCGAGCTAAAGCGCATGACGGCCAACGCCACGAACTGGAGCACGTGGCGGCCAACGTCGCAAGCTGTAGCGCATGCCGACTAGCACTACAATAGCGTCGCGAGCTGCAGCGCTACCGACCAACGTTGCAACAACGCATTACCAGCCATCCCCGCAACGTCGTGTTGTCCGGAGCTGCGCAGCACCGCCGCCCGCCATCACAGTAGTGATGGATGAGCTATGCTCGTCCGATGTCCGAGGGACTTTTGTCGAACTTCCGTCCGACGACCAACAGACTTTCGTCCAATGTCCGACGGACATTCATTAAACTTTCGTCCGACGTCCAACGAACTTTCATCGGACTTTCGTAAGACTTCCGTCGGACAGCCATCCAACTTTCATCCTGACATCCTGCACATTATTGTCTTAACGTCCTACACACTGTTATTTTGACACCTTATCCCTGTTGTCCTGACGTCCTGTGTCTTATGCCCTGTCGTCCTATGTTCTGCCATCTGCTCGTACATTGCCTCATACATGATGGTCAATTACGAACATGCCCATGTGCGCTTTTAAGGTTAATGTACAATCTTAGGCAACTGTACGTTATTAAGTACTTAGGGTTTCAATTTGTTGGCGATAGTATAAAAGGCCTAACCTTTTCTTTTACCCTTTAGTTTTTCTAAAATTCCTTTGTCATGAGAGTTTCCTCCATAATAAGCTAGGATTTCTAGATCCTCAATGGCCACCGTCTACATACATTTCATTTTCTTCTCTCTTTGTAATTCAATATACATGAAATTTTCATCTTAGCCTCCCTTGTGCATTGTATATACATGTGTGCATGCATATCTTTTAATTGATTAGTTTATACCTTTGATTGGCTTTAATCTTTTTATTTAGTAGAATTTACTATGTATTTACATTTTTACGACATCGTATGTCACGACAATTGGCCCTCATTTGGCCATAATTCATGTTCATGTGCAAACCCATTTTAGTCATCTACGTTCCAAGAACTTTCCAATGGTATAAGGAAATTTTCAATCCAATGAGTTTTGACCGTTACAATCACCTTTTGAAAATTTGGAATCCATTAAATTCCAACACTCAAAATGAAAGCTCATTTGAGAGTGTGAGTTCATTCCTTCACATTTTCCTACACTCTCGGGAGCATGAAATGTGACTCTTAAAGCTTCACTCTTGGTTCGCACCTTTGTAAACTCTTGCCTTGGACATGAACTCAAGCCTAAAATTGCAATAGTTTGAGATTTTTTTAAGCGATTTCAGTTCATGAAAATAATTTATTATAAAAATTGAAAATGTTTTATAAAATAAACATGTGAAAGAAATTGAAATATTGATTTTTAAAGGTGTTTTAACATAATTTATGGGCGTGGAATCCATGGTAGAAAGAATGGTTATGACATAATAAGTACACAAAAAATAGATGGTGAATAAATATCATAATATAAAGGTTAATTTGATCTTAATTATATTATATTTAATGTTATCAAAAAAATTGGAAAATTGTACATAATTAAGGCAAAAGTTTAAAAAACCTTAACATTCATCAAACATTCATAAAACTTTACTTTTTGCTAATTTCGAAATAGCCCTTCTCCAAATGTTTAAAAAACCTTCTTTTACATTTGCTTAAAGATTTATTGCATTAGCTCAAAATTATTATTATCAAAATATCCAAATGTTTTTTATGGAAAATAAAATAATTAAAAATTGTCAAATTACTTTTTTAATAATTAAATATTCAATAAAACCGTATCAAATTGACCCAAGTACTACAATATTTATGCAAATAAATACATAGTTTCAATTTGATGCCCATTTGTTATTAATAAAAGAAGTTCAAAATTTTATCATTAATATTTTGTTTTAAGCATATTTCCAAACTTCTCAAATTTAAGTCCGTTAAGAAGTTTGCAAAACATGGGGAAATTCGAAATAAGGAGGCATGGAAAGCCAAATCCAAACCTCCCATTTATTTTTATTTTTTTCATTTTTAAAATGGAAGGGTTCTATTTGATGTTAATCCAAACTAGCCAAGGTTTTCCTTTTCATTTTTCATCCATCTTGAGGTCTTTTCATCCATATTTTGAATATTCTATCCAATTAAAATATTGCAACCATCCAAGGATTTTTTTTTCATTTTTTTTTCATCCAAATGGCAACTTTCATCCATAAGTTTGATGAAAGATTTTCATCCATCCCCAAACTTTGAAAGCCATAACTTTCACATACAATTTTGAATCAGATTGTTTTTTAAACCATTGGTTTTCCTTTCGTTAAAATTTACAAGCGTGTAAACATGTGAGTTTTTTAAATATTATAATTTAAGGAATCCTGAAATTAAATTCCGAAATTTTCTCACATTAAATCTTGAAAATTCATATATTTCCTATATGAAAACAAAACTAGATGTTTCCATTGTCATGATCTTAAAAAGGAAAGTTAGGTGTGTGAAAAATTTCAAACCTATTTGGGGGAAGACATTTTCAAAGGATTTTTTTAATCCGTGAAAGGTGGTGTGTGTGAGATCAATTTTGCCAAAGATTTCATTGCCAATGTCTTACGTAGGTAAATCTAATCATGTATTTTATAGGTGGTGGAATGCCACGCCATCAAATAAATCTTGAACTCATTTTGAATACATGTCATGATTTTTGTGCAAGAATCACAAAAATGAATATTTATGTTGCATAATTTTTGCATCCCCACTTGTATTTGTTGGGTGTGTTTATTTGTTATGATTGTGTAGGTTGGATTGTCAATTCATTTTCAAAAGGTAAAAGGGTTTTGTGAATTGTGTGCCATTAACCAACAATTTAATTAATAAGCACATTTCTTAGGTTGATCTCTTACAAATTTATGCATATTACATAGTGAGAAATTCAAAATGAAAGGTTAGATGTCTTTTCACATGTGATTTTATTACTTTACTGAACCTTGAATTTTAATTGGTGTGCTTAATGGTTGAACATGGGACAAGGCTACCACCCAATTTTAACATTATGTAAAATCTTGCTTGATTTATTTTTTGTGCGCACGTAATGATTATAGTTTAATTGAGGCTAGATTATATGGGGTTGGATTTGAACACCAGTCATCCCATGTTATGTTTATGATGTTGGGATCGGGTTGATGGTCAATCAATCATATTTGTTGTGTTCATAATGTGTCTAAGTTATGTTGGCCTTGTAAAAAACTTTGTGCATGAAGATGCCTAAATTATTCAAATGTAACATCCTTGGGTCCATTTAATGGGGATTATAATTTAAGGGATAAATTAAGTCAAAACAACTTCAACATCCCTTTAAGTTTAAGGCAATTCACTATAAATAAATAATAATTGGTTACAATAGTTTTAAGATTTGATACCCAAATTAAAATTAAGGTTCACCACAAAGGTGACACATGATTCAACAACAAGAAACAAGGTTAATATCACCAGTGGTGGTTTTATTATGTGCATGGTGTAATTCATACCACACACACCACCATCATCATTTGAAAGGGTATCCTCATATTCAAATACAAGTTCACCACTAAGTGTGATCACCACACCATTGTTGTAGGACATGAATAACATCTATGGAACCACCAAAGGGCCCTATGGATATTTCAAAGCGATTGGCACCATTAAGTTAGATGATTTCATCTAAGAGTTTGATAATTAATGTAGTAAATTATGTGTAACCCATAAGTTTTTACACCTTTCATGGCATGGAAAGGGTTATTCCAACACTTGGAGAAGTCACTCATGGATGATTGCCATGAATTTGTGCATGCCATGAAATTCAAATTGAAGAATGATGATTATACTAGTCACCCAACTATATTTTTATCATTAGGAGGATTGTGGCCACAAATAATGCAATGACAATTCCCAACAATAGTTGGCAAGTGGAAATGAAAATGTTAGTAGTGTCATGGGCATGAAAAGAATCAAACAAAAAAAATTCCAAACCACATGAACAAAAGCAAACCTAGTTTTAAATCTAGGTCATGAAATTAAAAAATCAAATGCAAAAACATGATGTGTGCACAATGTGAATGCAAAAGGACTTTGTTCCAAAAACATGACAATAACATAACAAGATCATGACAAAGATATGTACCCAAAACTAGTGTTGAACAAATTAAAGGTAATGTGGGATTCTACCTCTATTTATACCCATTAGACACTTAGTTCAAAAAAGTTTCTCAATAAACTTCCAACCTGCATGTGGCCCATGTTCACCTATGTGTGACCCATATGCACCCATGTGTGACCCATGTCCATCCATGTGGAAACCAATAATGAACTATAATTTAACCAAAAATGAACTGAAATTGAAATATGAATTAATTGAAAGTTAATTAGAAATGAATTAAAACTTTATTGAAATTTAATTAAAAATGAACTAAAGGATAACTACAAGTGAACTAAAAAAAATTGAAATTAAAGTAAGAATTAAATACACAAGACTAAGCTATGGAATTTATGATTACAAAAATATAGTCATATATGTCATCTATGACTAAAGTTGACTACATGATTGTCTAGTCCAAATGACCATGTTGTAAATCCCACTAGTCACATTAATAACTATGTTTCGCCATGACTATAATCACAAAGGACATAGTCCTAGATCCAATGAGACACATGGTAACTTCACAAAATGCCATGTGTCACAATTTTTTTTAACCAAAAAAAGAAAAAAAAATTCCAATCAAATATTGCCACATACTAGCCTTTTAACCTAGGGGACTTAACCTAAGAAGCCTAGGAAGCCTAGCCTATGCCACCTAACCTAGAAAGCCTACCATAAACAACCTAGCTTAAGTGCTAGAAAAACTTCATAGGCTAAGCAAGCCAACAAGGTATCTAAGCATCTAAGTGTTTAGGTGTCTAAGTGCCTAGGTGTCAAGGTTTGTAAGTGAAAGGACTTGAATTCCCCATCTTCCACTTTGGGGAACAAGTCCTTCACCATTGCACCACATTATTTATTTATGATAAAATCTACTTACCATTAATCTATAAACAATAATGTTTTAAACCCAAGTTAACCTAACTCACCTTAAGCTAACATAGGTTGACATAAGCTAATTTAGGCCTAACTTTAATTAACATAGGTTAACCTAGACTAACTTAAGCATTACTAACCTAAATGTAGGCCTACTTACCATAAACTAACATAAACACAGACTAGGGTAAAATAGGTTAAACTTGACTAAATTAAACTAAACACAATTGTTTAAATTAAATTTGGCTAAACTAGAATAATGAAAATAAACTTGGACAAATTTCAGTTAAATTAAAATATTGAAAATAAACTTGGCAAAACATGGTTATTTATATTAAACTTGACAAAATTTAGCTCAACATGGTTATTTAAGTTAAACTTGGCGAGACTTGGCAAAAGTTAACATAACTTGATAAAATTTAATTAAATTATGTTAAACTAAGATATCGAAAAACAAATTTGCAAAATTTAACAAAAAAGAATATAAATTAAATAAATTAAGCTAAATTAATATATTGAAGCAAAATTTGGTTAAACATGGTTATTTCGATTAAACTTGGCAAAACTTAACAAATTTTGGCAAATTTTGGCTACTTATATTAAACTTGGCAAAACATGGCAAAACATGGCTATTTAAGTTAAACTTGACAATACTTGGCAAAACATAGCAAAATATGGTTATTTATGTTAAATTTGGCTAAACTTGACAAAACTTGGTTATTTAAATTAAACTTGGTTAAACTTGGCAAATTTTGGTTATTTAAATTAAACTTGACTAAATTTGGCAAAACTTGGCAAAACTTAAATAAATTAAACTAAACTAAGTTATTGAGGCAAAACCTAGCAAAATTTAGATAAATTAAATTAAAATAAGGTATTGAAACAAAATTTTATGAAATATGATAAAACATGGCTATTTATGTTAAACTTGGCAAAACTTGGCAAAACTTAGCAAAATTTGGCAAAACATGGTTATATAGGTTAAACTCAATAAAACTTGGCTAAACATGGTTATTTTGGTTTAAATTTGGCTAAACTTTGCAAAACATGGCTATTTAAGTTAAATTTTTCTAAACTTAGCAAAACATGATAAAATATGGTTATTTAGGTTAAACTTAACAAAACTTGGCTAAACATGGTTATTTTGGTTTAAATTTGGCTAAACTTTGCAAAACATGGCTATTTAGGTTTCATTTTGCAAAACTTGATCAAACATGACAAAATATGGCTATTTGGATTAAACTTAGCTAAACTTGGAAAATTTTGGCTAAACATGACTATTTAAGTTAAACTTGTCAAAACTTGACAAAATTTGGCTAAACATGTTTATTTAAATTGAACTTGGTTAACTTTGGAAAATTTTTGCAAATTTTAGATAAATTAGGGTTTTGAAGCAAAATTTGGCAAAATGTGGTTAGACTTAACAAAAATTTAATTAATTAAGTTAAACTATGGTATTAAGGCAAAATTTGGCAAAACTTGACAAATTTGGTTAAAGATGGTATTTAAGTTAAACTTGGTTAAACTTAACAAAACTTAGTAAAATTTAAATAAATTAGGCTAAATTAAGGTATTGATGTAAAACTTGGCATAATTTGGTTAAACATGGCTACTTAGGTTAAACTTAACTAAATTTGGCAAAACTTGGATGAATTAAGCTAAATTAGGGTATTGTGAATAAACATGACTAAATATGGTTACTTAGGTTAAATTTGGTTAGACTTGGCAAAGTTTAAATAAATTAGGTTAAATTAAGGTATTGAAGTTAGATTTGGTTAAACATGGCTATGTAGTTTTTGATTGGTTAAACTTGGGAAAACTTGAAAAAATTAAGCTAAATTAGGGTATTGAAATTATATTTGGCTAAACATGATTTTTAAAATTTAAATTTGGCTAAACTTATCAAAACTTAAATAAGTTAAGGCTAAATAGGGTATTGACATTAAACTTGGCTAAATTTGGTTAAACATGGCTAGTTAGGCGAAACTTGAATAGACTTGGCAAAATAAAGCAAAACATGGCTAAATTAAGGTCAATTTTAATTAAATTTACTTCAATTTGGTTAATTTGATTTTTTTCACTAGCTAAATTAGCTAAACTAAACTAAATTAAGTTACTTTTAGTTTGCTAGGTTAAAATTAAGATATTTTAAAAAAATTAGATTAGTTTAAATTATGTTAAATTGGGCTACATTAGGTTAAATTAGAATAAACTATGTTATTTATTCTAAATTAAGCTAAAGTAAGTTAAATTGTGTTAAAATAGGTCAATCTAAAATATGGTAAATTAAATTAGACCACTTAAGCATTTATTTGTCCATTTTAAACTAAATTGAATTTGGTTATATTATTTCAAATTCAAATATTGTTTCAATATGAATACATTAGTTGTGTAATTATATTCTAAGTCATAATTACTTTTAGTCTTAATTATAGTCATATGTGTAATCATGTAATCATAACTTTGACCAAAGTCATTAAGATGATAATGATTAAACACCATGTATGACCACATGACTATGTTTGGACATTAATCGCAAGATGTCATAGTCATAAAAACCACATTTTAGCATTGTGGTACAAGTTAATTACAAGTCATGGATGAACATTGATATGAATGAATTCCATAATGTTGGCATCCATGACAAATGGTAGTGGAGGACACTAAAACCACTAGAGGTGGTGGTACATGGGCATCCACTAGTACACATGGCCATTTACTTGCATTTAACCTTGTTATGAAATTTTTCCAAGATTTGTGATGAAATTACCAAGGGGTTCAAAATGAAAAGTTCCAAAATTTGTAAGAGTTTTAGTGTTTTAGCTTATGAAAGGCCTATGCATAGATGTGTAGGTTGATCATGATGACACAATGTGTTATAGAAGCCTAAATCATTTAGTTTTGGTATGTAATCTTGAACAAAAATTTTAGGAAATGGGTTTGGGATGCCATGTTATTTCACCTTCCATAACCCACATTAACGAATGTATTCCAATTGTTAAAGAATATTGAAATGAACATGGTTGAAGAACATGTGGCTACACTTGGGTTCAACAAAGAAAACCGAAGAAGTTATCCAACATCATTAGCTCAATAACTAAAAAGCCAACCCAATAAAGCCACGTTTCAAAAAAACAAAAGGACCAAACAAAAATCAAGTGGTTCCACATCATATTTTGTTGAACAAGGGGGGAAAAGACATGTTGGATGTGTGGTGGAACACATTAGAAGAAAAATTGTCCCAATTTTCCTTAAACCCTACTTCCAAGCCTAATCCCAACAAATCATGTTCCCATTATAATACATATAGGCATGACATCACAAACTTAACATCTCACAACTTAATAATGGAATTCATGTAAAATTCGTTCAATCATAATTCAAACGTTTCACACACTGATATCATGCATTGAAAACACATTTCACACATAGACTTATATGAAGATGTGAAATTTGTGTGACATTTGTTCATTCATAAGTCCATACTTCATTTGTCAACACATTTATTCATGTATCAAAGGTATTTTCAAGATATGGTATTCATGTATAAAATGTACAAATCTATGAATGAACAAACATCACATGATTTTCATTACTAATTTGTTGCATGTTAAATTTGTGATGGATGTAAATCATTACTTCACACAACATCCAAAATTACCACAAGGCCAATCCCAAACTTCTAATGCTAGCAAAAGCCAAGGTTATAGGAAGAAGGCAAAAAAACAACTAATATGGGGTCGATTACTAAATTAGCTCAAGGCCAACCTAACATCATGGAGGCTAAGTTTGTATGATTAAAAGCCTTGATCACAAGCATGGCAACCTGAATAAAATTTAATACATCTGGGTTCAAAAAGGCAAAGGATTGAAAAGATGGCCAATCATATGGTTCAGATGCTGATCCAAGATCCTTTTGTGAAACTAGTTTTTCAAGATCAATGGCATCAAACACGATTATGTCACATATGTCAAGAGATCATGGGTCATGAGCAATAGATGATGGAAACCATGTTATGGTTTCAAATCTTAATGAAATGATTTCAATAGCTACACTAGTGACAAGGGTTACTAAGTGCTTTGGTACTATAACCATGATGTTGTAAATGAGAGATTAGATTTTCAACATGATGAAACTTAATGCCAAGTGCAACTCCCACAATCATTTGTGTTGACAAACACCATTCCCAATCTCATGGGGGTGTCAATGAAGGAACACTAGATGTGGTGGTTAAGGTGAAAGACATTTTTGTACCTTTTGCATCTCCCCAATAGGCTTTTGAAGCCAACTACACAAAGGTGTCCAAGGTTCAACTTGAATTTGGGCATGCAACTATAATCAAATTTCATAACCTTCTAGCTTGACCAACCATTGATTAAATTAGTGTTATTCTTAGTGGTGGTGGTGATGCATAAGAAGGAGTTTTTAATTAAAAGGGGCATCAACATGTTAGTACCAACCGCACATGGTGTTATTGGATCCACAAATTAGACAAGCCAAACAAACCTCCATGCGTCATGTCATGATGTTACAAAAAAATTATCCCAACTTGTTGCCAACATCAACCATATAAGGTTATCAATGTACTCCCTACCAAACAACATCACCATGTTGGGGGCACCAAATTTGGCTAGGGGTGAACCAATTGATCAAGTTATTTCCAAATGGCCATACCAAGGTCTTTCACATGCAGGTATGGAGCAAGGACTTTTAGATCCCAAATTAGGCTTATTTTGGGAATTGATTTGTGTTGTGCAATATTAACAACAAACACAAATGCACCCATCTGCCTATTTATTAGAAAACATCCCACCATTGGGGAATTCTCGACCACATGTTTTGGTTAGATGGCAACAAATCAAGGCTTGCATCAACAACTAGTGCAAGTGGATGTTGTTATAGTTGGTTCATGAACCCATTGATTATGGCGAATGTGGAATAACCTAGCACCACCAAAGGTGATCCAACAAGCTTATCAATTCATTCTTAGGTCACCCACATGCTTGGTGGATGACATATTGGATCTAAGATGCCATTCATATGTGGTTCGTCTTGACGATTGACCACCTTTGGTTGTGGTCAATAAGGTTGGCCTTCCATGAACAACCCTATTACCATCCTTGAATTTTCCACATTTTCATGCCTTTAAGGATGGAGGCCTAAGGAGGTTTTGGGATTCCCATTCATCCAACATGGGAAAATCCAATGCAAACGAGAAGGAACGGGCCATGGGGTTTCACATTGGCACCATAACCTTGCAAGGTATTTTTTTCAAAAACTCATAGGTGAATTTTGGGGTTTGTTATGGACTTGAATTACTTCACGTGAATTTTCAATTTTCCCTTGGTAGAACATAAACACTTTGACCAATTACACCCACCCATTCTTTCACATGTTACACCTCCTACTAGATCAACTATGTTCATGCAAGGGGGATGTGATGTTATAGCCTGGGACAAGTGGTACATTCATAGCAATTGTGGGATCAAGGATGCCAAGGGGGATTTATGGTGTGTGGAACAAGAATTTTGTGATTTGGGGGTGCCATGACATGGTGGCACTTCCCCACGTTCCAAGTTACAATAACATGCCTGCTTTCAGTTTCAAGTTCTGGGGATGTTCTATCATCCCAACCCAAAATATAGGTGAACATGAAAACCTAGGAATTAGGGATTGCCCCAATAGTTATAAAACGTGAGGTGCATGATGCACAATGATTATTACAAGATTTCATTGATGTTTGCCTTTTGTTTGAAAAAATTGGATTAGTTAAAGGGACAAGAGGTCTAAATTGTATTGGAAGATGATAATCTAATCTTTAGGTGACCTTATAGGCTTAATGAGGTGGAGAGAACCTTGATTCAAACTCGAACATCACAATTGCTAAATGTGACTTTGGTGGAACCATTTAAAGGTGAATATGCATTAGCAATAATGATGTCAGCCAAGAAACACATTTTTTTGTAGTTGTGCCAAATGCCACATGTGTGGGGATTATTGTCCAATGAATGAACATACTTGTTCAAACAAATATGTCATGCCCTTATCGAAGGAGATCTTTGATGCCCTTGGTCAAGCCAAGGTTTTTAATACCATGGACTTGAGGTATGGTTACCATCAATTGCCATTGAAGGAAGGAAATAAGGTCAATACAACATTTTGGGGAATTGATCCTTATCAAAAGGATTATTTGTACCAATGGAGGTTTTTGTCGTTTGATTTAAAAAACATCCCTACAAAATTTCAAAGGGTCATGGATTGAATGTTAATGGGTATTGGTTTTGTTAAATGTTATATCAATGACATCATTGTTTTTAGCCTAACCATAAAAGATCACATGTATAATTAGAAAAGGTGTTTGATTGAATTAACATAACCTTAAGCTTCATTTTAGCAACTCCTAATTTTTTGACACATAGGTGGAATACCTAGGGCACACGATTTATCCAAATAGGTTAAGGGTTTAAAAGGTTAAAGTTGAGGACATTTCACAGGTGGCCCAACCAACATATGTTAGTTGGTTACAAGCTTTCCTGGGATGTGAATACACATATAAGAACCAAAAACCATGTCAAATACAAGTGAAAATTATGAACTTTTCTACATATGTTTTTTTTAAAACATTTTAAAATTATATTAATCATTTCCTAAATGATTAATATCAATGTTGAGTAATTCAAATTCAAATTTTATTAAATTAAATTTTGGGTTTTGGTTTTAGTAAAGGAATGTTTGAACTTGAATGGTTGTTGCATCACATTGTGGTTAATTTTACAAAGGACTAAATAAAAGACTATTATAATAACATAATTTTGATGGTAAAAAAAAGTAGATGATAGTAACCTATTCCCCACATTCAAAATGCAATCATAATTTAAAAGATATGGAATTTGAATTTTTTATAAATTCAAAGTATTTTTCAAAGTTTCAAATTTTCAAAAATCCTTTACCACATGTAAATGGGGTGTAATGTGCATGACATAAAAAACAAAGTTTTAGTTTATGATACAAGAAACAAAAACCTAAAGTAATTAGCATATTTTTGCATGATTCAAAATTATGATAAAATTCAAGATGAGACGCAAAATCTAGCAAAATCTACACACTTTGAAAAAATCATATTTATCTAACAATGATTAACACAAAACATGTGATCTATTGGGGCAACTATATGTATTTTAAATAACAAAATGTGAAAGATTTAATTCAAAAATTCTTTCATATGGAAAAGTGAAAAAGGACTAAATTGGATTCACGGTCTTTTTGCAAAGTAATTTCATTGGCTCTTTTGTGTGCACCCACACCCCTTGGTCTTATGTAATTATTATGAAATATTTGTCAAAGGATTTAACAACATTGCCAAACCTTTGACCCAATTCACACAAATTAACCAAGAGTTGATTTGGTGTGAAGTGCAAAACCAAGCTTTTCAACAATTGAAAGCCTATCTTTCATCAACTCCCATTTAAGGCAACCCATCCATGGATGACTGTTCCAATTACCAAGGAGATTTTTAGAAAGGATTAGGATAAGGACCTATTTTCATGGGGTCAATGTGGGCCTTGTGTGGTTTTGTGAAGGAGGATTTAAAAGGAGAACTTGGGGGATTCTACAACATTCAATGAGTTTTACTTTTGATATTTGGGTTAAGAGCTCTTTGTTGGAGAGTGTTGTATGTGTAACACTAGAGAGGGGAAAATAGCTTGGAATTATATTATATTTGTGTTATTCAATGGAAAATGGTTGAAGGATTTTTAATGTATTTTGTGTGAGTTTATTTTATTAAAATGTGAGGGAAGGTAGTATTGTTTAAATTTGCATAATGTTTTGTTACATTTTATATAATAGTTTTATCTTTCTTATACAAAAGTAGTGATAATGTATATTATGTTTTGATTTTTGTTGCCACATGATGGTAGTAACCAATACATGGTAATAGGAAAGGAATATACTTTAAGGTTGAAGTCTGTAAGACAAATGGGATTGTTGCAGACAATAAGCAACAACCACAAAGGTCTACAATGGCTACAAATGGTAGCTAGCAACATTGAAAAGGCTTTATGGGGAACTATAGACAGTAGGTAGCACCACTAAAAAGTTTGTAGGCATTGTAACTTAGTTAGACAATAGTTGTGGAAGGCTTGCAAACCCACTAAACACCATTATGATGTATTGAGAGTATTGTAGAGGTTTGGAGGGTATTTACTTCCTAGTCCGTCTTATCTTTCTTGCTTTCTTTTTACATATTTTTTTTCTTACACTACTAAAATGGCCTACAATTAAGATGGTAGGTTTGTCCCTAAAACACAAACACCAGCCTTTTCTTTTTATATTTGCATAAGGTCTTTATTATTACTTGAACCGTAGTAAAGTTAATAAATGATAGTAGTTTTTATTGGAAGTAAAAAGAAGTTGAACTTGATCCATTGACATTAGCTTCTTGAAGATAGTAATGTTTAAGGACTATGTTTTCACCCCTTTACAATGTACCTTAGTTAAGACTAGGTAATGGGGATTCCAAAAGGAGGATATTGAGCCAAAAGGCAATGGTGCCCTGGATATACATGATGATTCATTTGTTATTGCATATTTGCAAACAAATGAAATTTCAATTGGATTGACACCCAAAGAGCGGGACTAGGTCATTCATAGGGTCAAATAATTCAAACGAGAAGGTGATTCCCTACTATGGGTGTGGATAGATGGACAAATATGGGTAGTACATTGCCCAAAACAATGTGAGCACCTTATCCGACATTCTCACAAGGAGTTGGGTGATTTTAGGGTTTAATGAATTTACAATTTGTTCTAAACACAATATTAGTGGCGAGGAATGCAATTGCAAGTTCAACAATTTAACTTTTGATGTATGGTGTGTGACTAAATTTGAGCAACTTTCAATGCACCTACACCTCATTTACATCCCTTACCAATTATGGGCCTTGGATACCAACGGAGTTTGGATTTTGCTGATCCATTGAATCTAAAACCTCATTAAAAACTGATATGTTTTGGCTATGATCAAACATTTTTCTAAATGGTTGGAGTTGGTGCCATTGCCATATCATAGTAATGAAGGGGCATCATATGCATTTTTGGATAAGGTATTCAATAGTATTGGGGCTCTAACTAAAATTATCATTAACCAAGGTATAATTTTTTTTGGAGAATTTCAAAAGTTTTGTAGGTAATCATTTATTGATCATTGCACTACTTCATGAAACCATCTTAATGCAAATGAGTTAGCTGAATGGATGGTGTATGTGGTCAAACAAGGTTTACAAAAATATGGACTTCAAAAAGGTCATTTTTGATATTGAGATTTACAACTAGGTTATGGTTAGCTATGGGGTATATATTTAGTTGGCAAGCCTCCCTTGCATCTTTTTCCCCATACTTTTTGATGTTTAGTTATGAACCCAAATTACCAACCTTAATCCAACGAAATGTGATGGGCAACATTAAATTGGATGATCCAAATTTGAGGTTTCAAACATGTGAGCAACGAATAACTTTGTTCCAACATGTAATGCCCATGGCTATAAACAATTTGGCAATTGTTCAACACCAAGATACACTTTGATATGTCACTATTCAAAGGGGTGAATATTGGCTTCAAGTTTGTAAATTTGAATCAAGAGATTATGTATGTGTACTTATAGCAAACAATACTGATTACTTTGGATGTAACTATAAGACATGTTATCTTGCAAATGCAAAAGGTTTTACCTTTTGTTGTGTTGTTGTTGAAGGGCCGAGATGGTTAGACATGGAAGGGTCATGTGCATAATTGTGCACCATATCATCTTCCCCATGTGGATAGCCAAATTGACACATCTTTGGTAGTTGTTCCTACCAAACTTCATTGTATGTTGTGTGGGCAGTTTATTAAGGCTACCATTATGTTAATGTGTGATCAGTGTTCAAAAGGTTGGCATATGGGATGTTTTACACCACCTTTGGACAAAGTACTAATCGACAAGTGGTTTTACCCTTAGTGCACCTAAGTAGACCTAGGTTCCTTAGGTCACATGGTAGGATTAGCCTAAGTATTTTTTTCATGGCAATTCACATTTGGCTAAAGAATTTAAAAGATTGTAGCTAGGTTATTAACAATGTGGAGCTCCCATTTGCCCTTGACATACTAGTCCTTTTACTTTGGAACCAAAATGTTCATTAATGATTGATTTTCATAAAACATTTCCTATAATGTTATTTAACTTAAGAGGACCTTAGTCCCATATAGGGGGGCAATTTGGGTATGGTGTACCATTCAAGGTTTTATTTGTTATGTGTTATATGTGTGATGACAACAATAGTTGTAAACACCAATGTAGAGGTGCACAATAGCTATCAAGTGGTTATGATTAGTTGTATAATTAAATCTAAATTAATTATGCTTAATTTAACTTAATTATGCTAATCCAATTTAGTGTGTAGTTTAGTTGTGAGCTAGTTCTAATGTGAACAAATTCAAATTGATTTGTGGATTGGGTATAAAAACCCAATTTCTTGTGATATCAAATCCCTCTTTGATGATTTGAAATTCCAAAACATAATGTGTTTATGCTTTGCAAGTTTTTATGTGTTTATGTAGTTTTTCATGGTACATGATGTTTGTGTTTTCATTTCTATGTTTTTGGGCTTGGATGAATGCGTTGTTGCAAGTCAGTTCATTTTCATTTGGGTACGGTGTATCATTCAAAGTTTTATTTGTTATGTGTTGTATGTGTGATGACAACAATAGTTGTAAGCACCAATGTGGTAATGCACAAAAATCACCTCAATGGCAAGATTAGAACATGAAAGCAAGGTCCACCATGTGTGTTAACACACGAAGAAGATAAAACAATTATTGGTTAAATACATGGCATGCAAGAATGTGAGCTCTCAATTATAACAATTGAAATTAAAAGTAGTGAAACTTACCTAGACTTGCCCTACACCATTCAAGGATGGAATTCCATGATATTCATGATGATATTGAATCAAAAGTAGGAATCCAAAAGTAACCATTCAACTTGTAAAAAGACTTGAGGTTTACATAACACAAGGATTCATACGTGATGCATGCAACACACTATACACAAATTTTCAAACATTGAATAATCAAAATCAATACTCTACATATCACATTTGGAATTCATACAAAATAGGCATTCAAGTTAGATGTTAATTAGGATCACAAGTGTTGGCCAAGCAAAGGTCACATCAAGTGTACAACACCATTCCCAAGTCCAAGGAATGGTTAAATGTCAATGTTGTTGTAAATGTAACATGACGTTTTATGCCAAGTTTTTACATTTTTAGAAGTGAAAAAATTAAAGACAACTACATCAAAGGTTGTAAACTAAGAACATGTATGGCTATGCAAAAATAAATAAAATGACATGTTTTATGTTCAAAGAATCTCTTTCATTTTTTATCAAATTAATCCACAATTGCATATCCTAATTTAATCGTCGTCTACTTATCTTACATATACATGGTCACATATCACAATAGAAGTAAAACAATAGGCATCACAATTTAACTTGGATATGATTATTTTGCCTTCACACACCTTTCATGCATTACAATTTATAGTTATAAATTCTACTAATTCTATTCAGATTCCTATAATTTAAAAAAATCAAAGTCTCAAAGCCCTAGTATTCCATACACCCTTCTTATTCAATTGTTGTCATTGCCTAGCTTACTTGCAAGGAAAGCAAAGGCAATAAAACCATTAATTGATTATAGCAAGTCCTATGTTGTGACATCAATTGAGTATTTGGAAATGGGTATAGAAAAGGAAGTTATAGAGCATATAAAAGAGGGGGGGAAATGGAAAGAAAGGTAAAAAAAGAAAGGTGAGTAGCTGAGTTACTTAATGTTGCAAAATGAGCATTAACAAAACAGGCTAAAAGACAAATAAAGAAATATTTCAACAAAACTTAATTTGCAACAAAAGTCAGGGAAGCAAGAGAAAAGTTTCACTACAACATTCAAGCTAATTATAAAACTAATCCAATTAGGAATTTAAATGTTAGTTTTAGCATCGTGATAGAAGCCCAAAGAAAGGCCAAGGCAAGGACAAGGAGTTTGATGCTTGCAAAGGGGCATGTTGCAACATTGTATCTTGAGTAACCAACAAGAAAGTCCAAGAATTGGGTTGGGGGGGTATTTGAGATATAAGGATCGAGAGTTATGAACCATGAAAAATAAAGAAGATCAACCAAGATGAACAACAACTATGACCATGGGAAAAAAAAAAGATTGACCAAAAAAAACAACACCTAATGGCCATGAAAAAGAAATGATATCGACTAAGAGGAATTAAAAGTTAAGACCATGAAATAGAAATAATCAAATAGGAAGAGCTTAGGACCTTGAAGAAAATATCGACTAAGGGGTGCAAATGAAATAACACAAGCCACATTCACCTATTGCAGGGGATCGTTTTTGGGGGAATATTTTTAGGAATATTTTCACAAAAGTCTTCAATTTTTTAAAAAAAATCTTGAAATGTTTTTTATATTATTATGTCAAGGTTTATGTAAAAGACTTCAAGAAATATTTCATTTTGAAAAGTTTTGAACCCCATTAACAAGTCATTTTTGTGCATAAAAATAACCATTACATTGGTTAATGAATGTTCTTGATAATTTTTTATTCATTGGATTTTTTCAAATTAATCCACATGTTTCAATGATATATTGGGAACTTTACAATATAAAAAATCTTAAACCTTCAACACCAAATTAAATTGCCATTTTTTAATTTGAAAATTTGAATATGCATTACACTTGTTGTGGTTCTTGTTTGTGTGACAACACTCCAAGAAGAGTAGGGGTTTAAACCATGTGAAAGAAAGGATCAACTAGGAATAATTACACTCATGACCCCCAAAAAAAAGGATTGACTAGGAGGAACAACAACCAGGGGTCATGAAAGAGAAGGGATAGACCAAGAAGAATTGGAACTCGGGACCTTGAAAGAAAGGATCATTTAAGAAAAACAGAAGTTCATGACCATGAGAAAAAAAGGATCAACTAAGAAGAGTAGAAGTTCATGACCATGAGAAGGAAAGGATCGACCATGAAGAGCAAAAGTTCATGACCATGAATAAGAAAAGATCAACCAAAAAGAACAATAGTTCATGACCATGAGAAAGAAGATCGACTAGGAGGAGGACAGTTAGTGGCCATGGAAGAAAAAGGATTGACCAATAGGAGCTAAAGTTCAAGACCTTGAAAGAGAAGATCAATTAAGAGGAATAAAAGTTCATGACCTTGAAAGAAAAAGGATCACCCAAAAAAAAAAAAATGGTTCATGACCATGAAAGATAGAGGATCAATTAAGAATAGTAAAAGTTAAAGACCATGAAACAAAGAGAGGATCAACCTAGAAGAGTAAACATTCATGACCATAAAAGAAAAAAAACATGTAAAACAAATGTAGATCGTATGAATTATAAACCTTGATAGAAAAAAGGATCAACCTACATCACATTACACCCAATAGGCCTAGATTGTTAAGGGGTAAAAATCATTAGACTAGTTGGTGCCATAAGCATCCTAATAATTAGCTAGTTACTAGTGGTAAACTTACCATCCCTTACCCAAGGGCTGAAGTTAATGGGATTAATTAGTTCATGTTGATGAGTGGTTGGTTATAATCCGCCCAATCATTTAGAATATTTCTAGTAAAGATTAGGATAAGGACCTATTTTCATGGGGTCAATGTGGGCCTTGAGTGGTTTTGTGGAAAAGGAAGATTAGAGGAAGACTATGGGGGATTATATGGCATTCAAAAAGTTGTAGTTTGGAGTTGGGTTTATACGCTTTCTTTTGGAGATGTGGGTGTGTAACACTAGAAAAGGGATAATAGCTTGGAATTATATTGTATTTGTGTTATTTAATGGAAGGTGGTTGAAGGATTTTAATGTCTTTTGTGTAAGCTTATTCTATTAGCAAATGAAGGAAGGTAATATAGTTTTGGTTTGCATAATGTTTTGTTACATTTTATATAATAATTATGCATTTTTTCTACAAAAGTACTAATAAATGTACACTATGTTTTAGTCTTTGGAGTAGGAAGTTTTTTATTGCCACAAAAAGGTAATAGCTACATTAGTACAAAAGTGGGTTGTAGATCACTTACCTAAATCACTATTGGACCTTAAAAGTGAAATAAATTCACTGCACTTTAATGATTTCACCTTGGTTAAAGTTATTTCATTATAATATCATTATGTAAACATTGTGTTCACTATTAATTGACAAAATTCACTATTATTATTTACCATGATAAATATGTTTATTTTTATGTTGTTGTTTTAAAACCCTGTGTTATTTTATAATATACCCTATATTATTTTAAGATATTTTAATTATTTTAACTTATACCCTAAATTATTATATGTTATTATAAATTATTATAAATTATTATACCCTAAACTATATATGTTATTATACCTTAAAATATCCTAGCTAGTTTATTATAAGTTTATTATTTTAAATTATTCAACTAACCTTATGTTATACTTTAGATTATTCAAAGTCATTATAATTTATGTTATTATAAATTATTGTATCCTAAGTATAACAATTCAAAATAATCTAAAATATAATATAACAACCTAAAGTAAAATAACCTAAAATAGCCAATAATAGCCTATGAAAATATAACCTAAAATAACCACCAATAGTCATTAATAGCCACTAATAAAATACCCATTAATAACCACCAATAAAATAACCACCAATGGCCTACAATAAAATAACCAATGATAGCCACTAATTATCATCAATAACCTATGGTAATTTAGCCACCAATAGAATATATGAACACCAATAGAACATGCATCAATAGCCACCAATAAAATAATCACAAATAGCCTATGGTAATATAACTTAGAATAACCAATAGTAACATAAGGTGAAATAACTTTCAATAGTCGAAAGTAATTAACAAAAGCCTCACATAATCGAAAATAGCCTAAGATGAAATAATTTATAATAGCATAAAAAACTTATAATAGTCACAAATAACCTAAAGTGAAATAGCCTATAATAGCCAAAAATAACTTACAATAGTCAAAAATAGTTTAAGGTGAAATAATTTTAAATAACCAAAAGTAACTTAGAATAATCGAAAATAACCTAGGGTGAAATAGTTTAAAATAGCTTTAAAAACTCAAAATAGCCAAAAATAGTTGTAAATAATGTAAGGTGAAATAACTTAGAACAATGAAAAGTAACCCTAGAATAGTTGAAAGTAACTTAACATAGATAATATTATTATATTAACAAAAATCTTATCCATTTATTAAACATTTTCTTTTTCAAAAGAATGGTCATTGAAATGTTATTGAATAGTTATATTCAAAAAAATATTGTTCAAATGATTTTACATTTTCAAAAGGAAATAATTGTAATTATGTACATTATTGAAAAAAAATTAAATTGAATTTTAATAATTTTATTTAGACAAAATTTCAATAAGATATGAATTTTCAAAGTTTATATTTTTGTAATGTTTAAAATGAAATATTTAATAAATAAAATGCAATGTAACATATTATCACAACACGTGTGATGACTTGATGGTAAAGTGTTTGCTTCCATTTTAGAAGTCAAGGGATCAAACCTCACAAATGGTGTGTTTGTGGTCAACAATGGTAAATTGATTGAACATTTTCCTATGTAATATCTAAAAGTAGGTGCCTACTTAGGTTGATTACATGGCCTATGTACTTAGGCTAGGTTTTAAACCTAACATAAATAATGACATGTGTCAATAATCCATAGGTTAAAAATCATGAAATTATCAATAATATTAAATATTACATTAAATATTAAATAATTTAAATTTAATTGATTTCCATGCTACTTAGTTAATTAACTAGCAAGTGAAATGGCTTGGTAAATTTATATTTCATTTGAAAATAACCTTGTTTCATTAAATACTAATAAACTAATTCATTGTCTGTAGTAACTGGTCCTTATTCACTAGAGTTGACCGGTTTCACCATAGTAAAAATGTCCAAATTCAATCAAAATTTAGTGAAACCCAAAATGAATAAGGACACATTTTGGTGTAATGTTAGTACATGGTAGTAGGAAGGGAATATACTTGAAAGTTGAAGTCTACATGACAAATGGGATTATTGTAAACAATAAACAACATTGAGAAGGTTTTATGGGGAACTATAAATGGTAGGCAACACCATTAAAGGGTATGTAGGCACTATAAAAATTATACATTAGCTGTGAACTTGTAGACCCATTGGACACCATTGTGATGTATTGAAGGTATTATAAAGGTTTAAAGGGTAGTTACCTTTCAATCTTTTTTATATTTTTTGTTGGCTTCTTATTTTTTTTCTTATTACACTATTGAAACGACCTATAACTAGTTAGGACAATAGGTTTTCCCCTAAATGATTGACCTTACCCTCTTCTTTTTCTCTTTGCATAAGGTTTTTACTATTACTTGAATAATTGTAGTAAAGTTAATCAATGATAATAGTTTTTATTATAAGTAAAAAGAAGTTGAACTTGATCATTTGGCATTACCTTCCTAAGGACAATAATGTTCAAAGGCCACATTTTCACCCTTTCACATAGACTAGTATGGGAATTGATTACAAAAAACATAAATTCATTAAAAGTAAGAGCTTCAAGAACCACAAAGATGGCACCCATCACCCATGAAAAACTCCCATGCGCTATGCGTTGTTATTAGGCAACCAATGAATTAAAGGAAATTAACATGTTCAAAGGAGTGGGAAGGCCATGTCCTAGCAGGTGGCACCTTTGTGCATTTCTTAAATGAGGGTTTTCATAACACCTTAAACCCATTAATGTGGATGTGAAACCCTATTTCCAAATTTTGAACCCAACCATTGATGGTTGATGAACATTTTTACCCAAAAATTTGTTTCATTTTTCATTTCATTCATTTTTTTGTGGGACAAATGTCCACTTTTCATCAGCCTTCTTAATTAAAAATTTAGAAATAAGTGTTTAGTGATAGGGGCTAATGTGTTTAGGGGTAATTTTTTCCAATTGTTAGGGATGCCTACCTTTCAAACATATTGTTCAATTTTACCCAAATATTGCATTGTAAACAATGTTGAGATTGCCTAGAGGTGCTCACAATATTTCTTTAAACTCCATTGTCATTCAAGTTAAACCTCGAACATTATGACCCTCTAAGCCCTTAAATGTTCCATCATCATCCACTATACCCTAGATCTTCAAGTTGGGGTCAACACATTGTAAACTACACATTTAGCTCTTCTTTTAACAATTCCTTAGGTGATTTGTTCCTATCTACTTTATGTAACTCTTCACGACATTGCTACAATGCATTCTTTGACTTTTTTACTTTTATTTGCAAAAGTTTAATGGACCTCTTTTCACTCATGTTGAACGCATCGTATGGGAAGCAACAAAAATACTACCACCACAATTATGCCATTCCCACAATAATGTCAATGTTTATCAATCAATACATGGTTGAAAATTCTTCATCACAATTAATTGTTGAAGTCAAAATAAAACACATCATATGAATTTAAGTATTCTAAATTAGAACACACTAAAAACTTTTCCAATGCAAACATTGGCATATCCCAATCCTATAATGTTATCAGTATTTGTCAACCAAGACATGATTGAGATATGGTCTACATCATAATCAAATGAATAGATTAGAACAAGGCCATGCCTTATGAACTTGAAAATATGAATACATGAAAAACTCAATTAGAGTAGAAATGGCATATTCCACTATTTCAATGTTGACAATGATGTTTAAACCAAGACATGGTTGTGAAATCTTCATCACACTTAAATGCAAAAATGGAAACAAAACACATCTCCCTTTACAATTCAATATTTATTGCCATAGCTATGGTCCAAGTTTAACAAAGTTGAACAAAATGGGATTCATTTTTGTAACCCTAATAAGTTTGCATATGAAAACATTCGAAATTAACTTCAATCATGGACTAATTTGCATTATATCTCTATGCATGATAAAGATGAAGATGATAACGGCTTTCGAGTTCAATAGTTTTCACATATTGGATTTAACATGCACCTTATTCATACACTTCCACTTGACTTGGAAAAAAACTTATAAGAAGTCTCATAGACAATAGACTATAAAGGAAGTTTTTAGAAGATACAAAATTAATAGAAGATTTGAGAATAATAATTGATAAATTTTTCATTAAAAAATATTTGGTGGAAGTTTATAAACATATGGTTGATGAATTTTTTAATAAAGTTACCTAATATAAACATATAAAATGTTTAATTGACAAAATTTAAAATAAGCTTTCATTGGATACTATTTCTTTTAAAAGGTCCAAATGGCATCACCACCAATCTCATAAAACTATTAATGACAAGACAATAATATAACTTGGAAAAAAAAGACTTGACAAACAAAGAACATGACAATGAATAAGAACTAGATGATTTTATTACTTGAACAAAGCATGATGTGAGTTATCCATGAGATGGACTAAGTACAAACATTAATTGAACTATTAAATTGGAACAAAATAATACATTGGGGAAAAGATGACAATATATAAATTTTGCAATATTTTCAAAGTAAAAGGTGAAAAGGTGGTGTAGTGAAAAGGGATTGCTCAAAAAGTATAAAAATGGTCATGTTCATGCATCAACATTGCTCTATTGACTATATCCTTTTAAGGTATTTGCATGTGCATAAAATTTTAAAAACACAAGAAAAATATATTTCATAAAAAATGGAAAATATTTCCACTCAATGAGCTAATAATTCATTTAATAATCAATTACAACCCAATTGATTTTCATGAGTGAAAAAATTAAATGTTTTTTTCCAATAATATTATCATTTTATTGTGCACACATTTGGGGAACATGTTTCATTACTATGGGAGTCACAAAAAAATATCATTACAAACCTTCCATGTTTACAAATCTATGACCCAACTACTCTTCACTAGGCTAGGATGAACTTCAAAGTATACTACCCTACCAATTAATCATAAATGTTACCATTCATCACAAAGATGATGGCAACAAGTTCTAGGCAATAGCAAGGATCACATATTGGCTTTAAACTTATATAACATCCATCCAATATATTTATAAAATTATAGAAAAATGTCCATAACAACAATTTCAAACCTAATGAAAATGAGGATGAGTCGAAAGAAAGTTAAAGGACCCTCAACATGGTAGAAATGGTGAAAACACACTATTGGGGTGGGGTGGGGGGGGGGGCGGGGGGCATTTTGGGCACTTTCAGGACATGTATGTAATGTATATTTTTGCAAAATGTGTTACATTTAATTTTGGGTTTCATTTTTGGTGTTTGGGTTTGATATTCTGATTTTTAAAAATCAATGATATCTAATATTATTTGATTTTTTTTAAAGATTAAATTCAAGGAGTAATGGGAATATTTATGGTATATGCATTATAATAGAGCCTATTTATGTTTTTGAATTGCACTAGGTTTGGGTTTGAATTAATCAACCAAAAAATGTTTGAAATGAAAAATTTAAAAATGACCCAATTCACATATTTTGTCATCTCCCATTTGAAAGTGATAGTTGTCAAAATGTTAATTTATCACATATGGTCATTGCCCTCGAAAACACCCATTTGTGATATGATAATTATCAAACTCTTCACACGGCTCACAAACTTATTTCAATGATATGGAATCACAATGTTTAATAGATATTTCAAATTTCCTAAAGACAAAAAAATCATTTCAATCATTTTTTGAATATATTTACATTTTTTAATACATAATGATGTACATTTTTTTGTCACAAATATACTTTGGAATCAAAAAATATAAATTGGAAAAAATAATTTTCTTTTTGATTGAATTTTTTGTGTTATGGTCTACCATATTATTCAAAAAATTTGGAAAAATATGTTCCAAAATTACCATGGTTGAAGTTCAAACATGGACACCCTTGAAAAACAGTTCAATGTGATAACATTTTTGGCCCCCATGTAATGTGCTTTCACCCAAAAGTTGAAAGTTATGGTGATATTAAACAAAGTTGAAGAAACATTACCCCTAAATGTTAAGGTGGAACAATTTGGTTTGCTTTTCAATGTATTTTTATCTTTTTTTCATGGTCAAAGGTTAAAAGGATATGTTAGAAAGAAAGGTAACAAGTAGTATTATGCAAATATATGGTTTATCACATGGGTATTAATTGGTGTTTGGCAATTACCCAGTTTAGCTAATTAGAATTGTTGGTTTTGGTTTTGGTTTTGGTTACTTGGAATTGAACTAAAATCAGATGTGATTTTTGAAATTGTAATCAAAATTGGATATAAAATTGGATCTAGTTTTAGATCCAAACTAAAACTTAGACCCAACTTTAAAATTGGAACTTGAATTTTTGAAAAAAAATTGAGAGGGAAATTGCTTTGGAACCAAAGTTTAATTGGTAGTTAATTAATGGTTTCAAACTAGGTTTCCCAAAACCAAATCTAATTTCCAAAATTGACATTGAAACCCGAATTATTTTTTCAAAAATTAAATCGTAACCAAACTCAAAATTCCATTTTGTTGTGAAACCAAAATTAAAATTAGACCCATTTTTATAAAAAAATCAAAATCAAAGATTTTTCATAAGAGGCAAAAACCGTTCAACATTGGTATTAATATGGTAATGGTGTAAATATCCTAATTTTTGAAAATATTGAATGGTATAGTAATTAGATAAAATTTCAAATTTACATTATCCTTGACGAGCAAAAGAAGAAGGAAAAGAAAAAATGTGAGGCGACTTATTTATAACAACAACAACAAAATGTTTACAATAAAAAGAAATGATATTCATGACATAAATGTAGAAACATTAAACCAATCCCCAAATGATGGATAAAAATGAAAAGATTCAAAAGATTGAAACAAATACTATGAAAAGGTTGTATGAACAACACAATGACATGTAAAACTAGTGGGGAAATGATTAAGAGTCATAGAAGTATGAAAATGATACAATGTGCATGTAATCACTTAAAAAGTGATGCACAACTTTATGCCTTATGCCCCTAATCATACAATTGATTTTTTATTTTTCAAATAATGTTTTGTTGCTCATATGTTTAGATCATGAGCTTGATTTTTTTACTTAATTTTAAAAAGCAAGGACCAACTTTCTTCCAAGAAATTAAAAACAAGGGATGCCCTATTCATCAAGCATGCATCCATTGCTACCTTATTAAAATGTAGATGGCCCTATTCATCAATTAACATGCATCCATTGCTACTTTATCAAAATGTAGATGGCCCTATTCATCAATTAACATGCATCCATTGCTACCTTATTAAAATGCAGATTTGACATTTACCATTAGAATCAACATCAAATGCTAATTCTACATGTAAGTCCCTATGTTGAATGCTAGAAAATAGACCATGTGTGCAAATTTTGTGTGTAAGACCCCTAGTTTTAATAGAAGGGAATAAACCCTATATAACCTATTAGATTATGTTAGATCTATGTGTCCTCGTGTTCAAGGAAATGCACCCCCTTGCCCAACAATTAAGCCTACACAAGGGTTCCTTTAACAATTGTTCCTTAATTTGTCAAAAATATGGCCATAATTTTGTAGTGTAGTTAGAATGCACCTTATACATAATATTTCACATAACATTTGATTTGGGCCTTTTTAGTGTAAATTTTACCATCTTGAAATTTGTTGGTGTATGGCATTATCATATAATGTTTGCCTTTAATCTTTACATGGGTCTTGTATTTTTGTGTAAGACATTATTAAAAATGATGGCTTTGGTTTTTCCATGAGGTACAAGGGACTTGAAAGCCCAAGGGACATTCTCAAAATTTTGGTCTGCATTTGGTTCTTGCTAACTAGCCTTGAATGTTCAATGGGGCCTTCATTTTTGGAAATGCTCCCCTTGTAAAGCCTTACCCAGTTGTTGAAGCTATTAGTTGGATGGCATGTTTATGTGTCATTTAGATCCCAACTAGTGTGGCTTGTGCCATGGGCCCAAGTGTGAACCCATTACAAAATAGGGAAACTCAACATGTGAACATTGTTTTGTAATGTATGTATCAAATTTTTGAGCAACCAAATATGAAAGGAAATCATGCTTGAATTGAATGGTAAGCCTTCAAGTGTTACCATGTCTTCAACAAATTTTTCCTTTCAACACCCGTTTTTTGGAATTTATTTGAATTTTCAATGGTAAAATCATTTAAAAGTCAATATTTCCCACATTTTGATCCAAATCTTACCAAATCAATTCCATTAAATCTTGTTCATCAAGATATTTCCAACAACATCAAAAGCACATTCCAATTCCTTTGAAATTTTTAGCCACGATTTAATTTAATTTAGATTTCAATGAAAAACTCATTCAATATTCAAGAACTTTTGCACTGCAAGTCTAAACGTCATGGAACCAAGCCCATACACTCCTCCTCACTAAAAAAATTCCAAAGACACCAAAAACACAATCTAAAACATCCATGTTTGATGGATTTCATAACTTAAAAAAAAAAAACAAAACAAAAAAAATTACCTTACTTCATGGATAAACATCCTGGCCATGAAATTGACATTTTTACTCTCAATGGGTACCCTTACAAGGGTCATATTATAAATCACCAGCAAGTGGTGGGTGGGTGGTTTTGTTGGTTTTGCTTATAAAAAAAAGGTGTTAGGTTTCATTTGATCCCACATGTTGAAGAATGTTCACCATGTGTTGATTACAGTGAAATATGAACTCATTTCTTGGGAATTTCATGGAACATTGTTTTAAACTTGTGTTCTATATTGTTAACACATTATTCTAGGTGTTATATATATAATGTCCGTGAACAAACCTAGGGTGTTACCTATTGTGAACATTGGAAATTTCATGGAACATTTTTTATTTTAAACCATTGTTTGGTTGAACTTTGTTGCAAAGGGTAGAACATTTCCATGGTGATGAATTGTCGATAAAAACGTTAATTTTTTGGAGTTGGATTTCTTAAAACTCATTTGCAAGCAAATCAAAAGGCGCAAAGTAATGTGTTAGAACCCTATTGTTAGTACAAGTAGGTTCGATAGTTGATTTTGTGTAGGGAATATCAACCTATTGTGCATAGAGATTAAAATTAGAGAATGATGTGTTAAAAGTTCCAAATTATAGTAAAAAAATTTGTGCAATTTGCACATTTCATGCAACATAACATATAAGTATTGCTTCACCTCCTAAAGAAGTCTTTAAAACAATTCAAGGTTATAATTTAAACAATTTCATTGGTCACAATTTTTTCTTTGCACCTCAACACAAACCTATGGGGCTATTACAATATTTAATAACATGTTCATTGAAGGTAATTCTTCAAAATAATTGAAGATTCTCATTATAACAATCTTATTGGTCATACAATTTTTTCCACATAAAGTCACACGCTTATTTTACATACCTTATATATTTGTGTATATTTCTATACTAAGAGCATTTGCGTTGTTTACATGAAATGCATTTCAATGGTAACTTGCAAGTGCTAACAATGTTTTGTTCATTTGAACACCCTCATGGTGCATCCAAGTAACATGTGACCTTTCAGGGCTAGGAAGAAATATTTTTATGACTTTTAGATTACATCAAGATACCATGACAAAATTTGAAACCATTGAAGGGTTTGGGTGAGATTTTTGGTCAAGTTTTTTTGGATGTCCAAGTTTGAAAAGCATTTGAAGGATATGAATGACAAAAAAAAAATCAAGAACCATCCAAAGAACATTTGAGACTTTCAAAACCTTGAAATCCCAAAGACATTACACAACAAAAAAATCAAAAGACATTGGACCAAAAATCCGAAAACCATTACACACAAAAATTTCACTAGTTGAATGAATAAGGTTATTGAACAAGCCATTGAACAAGAACAAGTTTGTTGAAAATAAAATCATCATTGGTTATTACCTTTGAAACCTAAAGGTGATTTATCAAAACAAAGCTCAATGGACAAGTTGTTTACATCTTCTATAATCATGTTGTGAATAATCATGTAAGCATGAAGGATGTTGCTCACTTGATGTTCTTATCCAAATGTTTGCAAGGATCTTGGAAAATGCCAAAATAGGGCTACAACACATCAAAACATCATTCAATAACTTTTCCAAGTCACTTCTTGTTATTGTACAAACCACTTCCTTTTCTCTCCCAACAATCATGACTAGTTTGCACAAAGATTGTTCACATTGAATAGATATCGTCAACCAACAAATAATAGTTCAAAAAGTAATGTCCATTCATCTCAAAGCTTAAGTTATTTCCTACACCTTGTAACATGTTAGAAATAAAATGTAACTTATTTGAAACATTTATGTCATTGTTGCCATCAAGATTATCAAAATGTCAATGCCATATCCATAGGCTAGAACAACTTGCAGGATTATAAGATAATGTTTATTTTTATTAGTAAATTGGCCTTGCCAAACAAATGCGCAATTTTTCCAACAATAATGCATGTAGTCCAAAAAAGCAAACATCCCTAACCAACCTTGCACTACATAATAGGCAATTGACATTCCAAATATTTTCGTGTTGGTTGTTTCAAGTACATTGGCTTGAACAACTTTTGAATGGTGCACACAAATCTTTTCATATTTTCTATTATTTTCTTTTGCCCCAAACAACGATATTCATCTATTGCATCAAGTGCAACTCCATGTGCAAACATGCAAATGGTAACAATACATTTTTAAGAAAAGAGAGGCCCATCTTCATGAATGCATCTTTGCATTGCATGAAATACCCATCATGTGTGACAACAACTTCAACTAATGTCACATTTGATAATGATATCAAAATAACTAACCATATTCATTAAATGGCATGGGAAAAAAATGGTTGTGTTTGATGCATGTTTCACCAATGGCTTGACCTATTACAAGTTCCTTTTTTGGTCCAATCTATTTCCTTCATGTTGGATTCCACCTTGAGACTAATTTGCAACAAGAAATTGAGTAATGAGCTCATTTTCATTGTCATCATTAATGTGCACATAACTATGATAAAACCCCTTGATGTCAAGCTTTCATCTTGGACCTTGTCAATACAATTGACAAAAGAAGGCATACAATTTTATTTTTTAAAATGCAAAAAGTTAAAAAAAAGATGCATGCACAAATGAAAATTTGTTGTTAAATTTTAAAAAGAAGATTGTGATTGGAAAGAACTAAAAATTGAGAAAGATGACATACCACCTCCAATGTCACCTATTCAGAAATAGGACATATTGATTTTAACGCAAACACAAAAACAATGGGGAAAATGAAGCACATTTAAGTTGGTAGACTACACATTAATGGCTTGCATAATGGTTTATTGAGTGCAATGTCGTTTGTTAGTTACAATTACACATTGGAGATGCTCTAATAATATATAACCCTTGTTTATATGCATGGAAACAAGATTAAAAAGTGATTTACTACATAAATGGGTGAATTGATGTTCTATTAGATGGTAAACCCATTCTTTTATTCCAAAGCATAATTAATCAAAACCTTGCAAAATTATATCTATAAACACACCACATATGCAAAAAAATGTATAATTTTAAAAAAATAAAAAATAAAATTATAAGACATCAAATTAACACAAACTAGATATCAAAATCTCTCCATCTCAACAATCAATCACATGTAATAAGTCGATTGTGATGATGAGAGGTGTGTCTTGAAAGGGTGGAAATCGAAAAGTAGTTAGGCCTACCATTACTACCCAACTTAAGATGGAGGATGAGTGCACCTATAGCAATGTATTCCTTTTCAACCACCAATTCATATTTCAAGCACCTTTATTATGGGTACTTATTCTATTGCATACTGATTACTTGGGGGTGTTTCACATGTGCAATTTTTAAATTTTTTTTGTAATGAGTCAATTTGATTGGCCCATCACAAAAAAAAGTTAAAACTATAAATAGAAGATTCTATGGAAAGAAGGGGAGGACTTTGGGCAAAACATATGGGATTAAAGCGAGCTGCTATTGGGAACACCCTTGGGGAACACATTGAGAGCCTAAGGGACATATTGGGAACCTGATGGGAACCCACTGGGAACTTGAAAGGAACATGTTGGGAA
>Ga0116231_10000056_pt1 | contig 116142 bp, 83 predicted proteins | sample S1TSphgellanicum_2_FD_89695 | JGI IMG/M metagenome (GOLD analysis project Ga0116231, IMG submission 89695) | Host-associated microbial communities from peat moss isolated from Minnesota, USA - S1T2_Fd - Sphagnum magellanicum MG | ecosystem: Host-associated > Plants > Peat moss > Unclassified...
GCCTAAAGGGGCACTAGCTCTTCGAGTATATACATTTTATTTTTAGTATAAAATAATCGAATTAAATATCTGTACAGGTACAAAGATTGCAGCAATCGCATCCGTGAAAGGGGGGGGGGGGGGGGGGGAGGGGGGGGAGAAAAAAAGGTATCTAAAAATGGTGGGCAACAAGGTGCAAAAGCAGGGCAGTGACGTGTGATGGCAAGGTAATGACACACAATGGCAGGGCAACAACAGCAAGGCAACAAGGCAACGATGCTAGAACAACAATAGCAAGGCATGAAAGCATGAGCAACAAGGTGCAAGAATGAAAGCAACAAGCAACAAGGTGCAAGAACAAAAGTAACCAACAATAAGGCACGAGCAACAAGGTGCAAGAGTGAAAGTAACAAACAACAAAGCATGAACAACAAGGCGTGAAAGTGAAAACAATAATAGCAAGGCATGAACAGTAAGACGCGAAAATGAAAGCAACAAATAGCAAGGCACGAAAATGAAAAAAACAAGCAACAAAACTTGAAAGCAACAAGGTGTGAACAAGCAAGCATCAGCAAACAAAACATGAAAGCAGCAAGGCACAAGCAAGCAAAGCACGAAAATAAGAAGGTGTGACAACAACAAGGTGTGAAAGCAAGCAAGGCAAGGGACGAAAGAATAGCAAGGTGCGAGAGCAACAAGGCACGACAATAGCAAGGTGCGAGAACAACAAGGCACGACAATAGCAAGGCACAAAAACAAACAAGGTGCAACAACAACAAGGCATGAAAGTAGGCAAAGGCATGATAACAAGCAAGGTGCGAAAACAAGCAAGGTGCAACAACAGGCAAGGGGCAATAGCAAGCAATGCACGAAACCAGGGAAGGTGCGATAACAAGCAAGCCATGACAATAGGCAAGGCGCAATAGCAAATAAAATGCAACAACAAGCAAAACACGAGAACAGGCAAAGCAACAAAAGCAAAAAAAAAAAGTAAAAACAAAACCAACAGCAAAAACATTAACAAAACAACAATGCTACAAGAAAAAAAAACACCCACATTAAGGGGAATCACGAAACAACACCCTTTTATCTAGATTTTTAGGGTTTGAAGGAGCAATTGCAATGCGGCAACTCTAACCTAACCCTAAATTTTCAAGCAACTAAGCCCTAAAACCCAAACCCAAGTAAAGGGTTAGACCTTACCCAATTCTCAAGTTTCAATTTTTATTTTTTTAATCCGGTTTTCAGATCTAGTTCTCATTTGTGTGAGAACCAGTATCTCAATTTTCAATCAGAGAATCACTCAAGGTCATACCCTAAGGGGATCAAACCATGATGCCTAGTGATGCTCGAGTGATGCCCAAGGGTGTTTGTGATACCCGCCCAACAATGGTGTAAACCAATCCCACAAAGCCCTCCCTAATTTCTCATATGGATTTGGGATTCCAAATTTCTTGTGAGTTGTTTTGAGGAAGTGTAAAGCTTGGGAATTGTTACCATACCTTTTTACATCATCCATCATGGGTGGCCATAGATCTAGTTGGAACCAATTGGTGTATTCCCCTTTTATCTTTTGTCACTTGCCACCTTCTGCTTCTTCTTGCTTGATCCCCATGTCTAATAATAGCTTTGCAACCTACTCTCATGGCCTACCCACAACACATTTTTCCACTTGTTTGAAAATAGACTTGTTTGGTACATGTGCATTTACATTGAGCAACTCTACCTCATGTTTCAATGCAACCTCTTTTTCCTCACTTGTGACTCTCTTTAAGATTACAATAATGGTGTTTTGTTGGAATTTCATGTTTTCCATTTCTCAAGCACTTCAATAAATCCCTCCTAATAACTATCAAACTTTCACAAAAAAAACTTTGCAATGCACTATTGAATCTGACATTATTTTCACAATTTTTTTGCTAAACAAGGCATAACATTTTGAACTCACTAAGGCTTTAAACATCTTCAATTTTTGTAAACATACATATTTCAAGAAACAAAGGAAAATAATTGAAATGCACAAATGTAATTGTAACTATATATTGCCTTTCATCCACATCCAAATACATTGTCATTTTGACTATAGATATTAAATATATGCATTAATTTTAAAGGTCAATTTTTTATAATTAAAAAATAAAGTGCCAAATGAAAATCTTCAAAATAAAATAATTATTCGACAATGAAGTGTCGAAGCCACCAAGATACTACAATATTTCATCTTCAAAATGCAAATGATGATAAAGATGGATACCTATTGAGCCAAAAATTGAATGTGTGTCACATGTTGAGGTTGAAAATGACTCCACACCTAAATGAACAAAGATCATCATGGGACCCAATTGCTACAAAGTGGTGAATGAAACTTGAGCTTGTATTTTATGAAAATTGATGCCCAATATTTATGAGTATGGTGATAATGAATTAAAATAATGAAAAATTGGATTTTATTAGTTGTTACCCAAAGGAGTGTAAGTAACATAAATTCCATTTCTTGAAGCCATCTACCATTTCCATCCCCTCCCTCCTCCCCCCACCAAAAAAAGAAAACCATATAATTCACAACATTAAATTGCTAGTTCACTCTAGATAACTCCTCAAAATAATACAAACCACTAACTTCTATTTCCATCATCAAAAAGCACAAGAAAACATATAATTTACAACGTTAAATTTTTAGGTCACTCCAAACAACTCCTCAAAATAATTCAAACCACCAGATTTTATTTTCTCCTTAAAAGCAAACCATTTACTTTATCATGGTATCAGTTTTAAATAATCCTTAAAATAATGAAATGGTTTTTGGTGAAAAGATAAAGGTGAGGTGTTCAAAACTTATCATTGGAGGCTACAATCTGAATAATTTCAATCCTCATATGACAATATCAATAGTAGATCGTGAAAAACACAATAATTTCAAATATTGGACCCATCGGAGAGTAACCCTACAGTTGGGCTCTCACTTCATTGTGTACAGATGTTGTGTTTTTTTTTTGACCCCACCCAAACCAAGACTTGGAGCACTAGGTTTAGCCATTAGCCTAACCCCAAAGAAAACACTGCTAAGGGTCCCAGTTTCTTATCTTTTGAAGTTTTGAGGGAGGGGGGTGGGGAGGAGAGAGAATTTTCTAAAAAATTTAATAAAATCTAGATTATAAATTTTGTGGTAGAATTTTCTAAGGAAGTTCAAGTTTTTTTTTTTTAATGATTTTTTTCTAAAATTGAGATTTGTAACTAGGTAGAATGTATTTTTTGGGCACTTACATAATAGAGTCAATTCAACCAACTTAGTCTATGAAATTGTTTTTCCTATATTGATTTGTTCTATGGTAATGTGATTTTGTTTAACCAAAACTATCTATGAATTGTTTATAATAAGCAGCCCAAGTTTTTAACAATTATTCATCAAATTATGGTTTTCTAACCCCACATGTATTTTAAGGTAACATATATGCATGTATCCCATTCCATCAATGTGGAAATTATATCATTTTTTCACATCAAAAGAAAATGAGGGCTAACCATAAGTTTTTATTTCTGGTAATTTTTTGCCACTTGACCCCAAAACATTTTTAGGTCACCCCAAAAAATTGTGATATAATCTTACAATTGAAAAGTGAAAAACATTTTTGTGGAAAGAAAAGCCCAAATTTTTTTCTGATTTTTTTTCTTCAAAATAATTGAAATATCGTATTTAACACAAAATTTGAATACCTGAAAATTTGACAACTTCAAAACATAAATTTCTTTATTTTAAAAAAAAGGATCTAAATCGTAAAAAAATGCAAACTTGTGATATATGTACAAAACTACAATTAACAAACTATTTAATATTTTCCCTGAGCATTTCCATTTTGAGAATGGGCGCCTCAGGTCCCGGGCATAGCACTAGAGGTGAGCGTGGAGGTCCTGGGCAGGAGGCAATGCAGACGTCTGTGACCGGCCGGGTGCGGCCGAGCAAAAGACTTTGGATTTTGTGGGTGCAGCGGGGTTTTCTGGAAAATCTCGGGCCTATCTGCCTCTAGCGCGGAAGTTTGGATTCTGTGAGCTTGCGGGCTTTTCTGGAAAGTCTCTGTCCGATCTGTCTGTAGCGCGGCAGTCTGCCGAGGTACTTCCTTCATGTGCGTGTGCTATCTAACAACATTCATGTCATGCTCATGTTCATGTTCATAGCTAAACTAAGATTGGTATCTTTGAGCCTCTTCACTTCCAAGTGCTTGAACTGCTGCAGAAAATTACTAGTCGTATACATCTTGATCAGCAGTTATGCAAGCAGCAGCTCGCTCTTTGTCCTGATTTACTAGCATGGGGGAGTTTCTAATATACAGTTTTAGACTCCACCTTGCCTTTGTTGCTGCAGTGTCACCCGCGGCGTCTCTTCTTCTTCTTCTTCTTCTTCTTCTGCAGCTGCTATTCCTGTTGTCAAGCTCTTGTTGCACGACACAAGAAGGTAAGCAGTTCCACATCTCCCACGCAAAACCGCACAAGACTCCATCTTGAAGAAAGTTGGCATGATAGGTCGAGATGACATGAGTAATTGTAGCTGCAAGAAAATCAGATTGCCTGCATGCATGACAGTCTCTAGAATATGTGCAGCTCCAGCTTGCCGTTATATAATATTAGCTATGCAGCTCGTAATTCTAACAACATTTTCGTGAACTTTCATGTGACCTGATGATGATGATTGATGCTTCACGTTATACTTAGCTCTCCAGCTCAAGTGGGTGTAATTTGTTTGTTTTGGTTGTGAATTTTGCCCTGATTTGCTGCATGAGATGCAATCGCAAGCGTGTTGCGGAGCTTGCACTATACCAAGTACAATGGAACAGATCCTTGTACGTGGGACCCGGCCAAAATCGTGTGTGATCCAACTTCTGGCCGCACAACAGAACTGTATGGCGACTGATCATGATCTGCATCTTCTTTCTCCATGCACGAGTCCTTGATCTAGTCCTGTAGCAATATAGTAGTTGCAAAGAATTATTTCTGTTTTGCTCATGAAGATAGCGATCTGAAATTTATTCATGGATGTGTTCAGTCACATGACTTTTACTGCATATATGCATGCGCAGACATTTTCACTGGTCCCTTACCAGTTGAGATTGGTGTGTTCACTGCCGCCACTTGGATCGATCTTTACCACAACACTTTTTCCTTCTTACCTGACGAGCTCGCAAACCTTGTGAATCTTCAAACGCTGTAAAGCCCTCTGGCTAGAAAGCTGCTGATCGTATTGCTTCTGTATAACTATGCTTTTTCCTAATTCTTCTCGCACCATTTCACGCATGCTCTTGTCTAGGACTTCTGGCAAGCCCGGGAGGACTTGCAGCTCTGCTCATGCAGGTTCGGGGATCACTGTATAAGTGGCATCAATGTGGAGGTGCTTGCAACACGCAACCAGCTTTGGTTCTTGACTTGACAAATGGTGTTTCTTGATATATATTGCGACTGCAGGTTACAGGGTGAAAGCATCATCAACGTTTCGTTCCCGCTTGTGGTTTTGAAGCTCACAAACTTGACGTATTTTTGTGTTACAACTCTGGACCCAAATATTTCACTCTAGTCTTCCTTGACCTCCACATCTCTTGTGCAACAAATCTTTTGCCTGAACATGATCAGGTAGTTTTGCAATTCTTTGTGAATCTGGTGGTACAGGAACCAGTAAGCAAGGATGCACTTGACGTCCTCTAGTCCAGCTTGCACGACGAGCTGGTCGATCGATGATCATATGTTGAAATTGGTTGTGAATCTTCTTCTTCTTCTTCTTCTGCAGGAGGCTAGAGGATTGTCTTCTGACTGCTGTCATACCTCCGGAGATCTCCTTGTTGAGCAAAATGGAATACTTGTAAGGGTGTTCCAAGCTGATCTCTACTAAAATGCATAGCTCTCAGTTGAAACTTGATTCTTTCAGAGTTTCTCAAGAGCTTGGCATCATGAGTTCCTGGAAGACAACTGATCATCGTCTGAGGATCCATGAGATACATTGTTCTTCTACACATGAATCTAGATGGGTTCTAAGAAAAAAGCTTCAATTTGCAATAGACCGCTCAATGTGTATATTTCATGAAGAAGATGAATCAGCTCTAGATGTGCTCATGAAATCATGCGTGCAGCAAATGCAGTTCCAGCATGTTGTTTGACCTGCAGCAAAATCGTATGCATTTCTTCTTGTTGATCTACTTTGGAGAGATAATTTCCCTTCAAGTGTCATGAGTTTTATATGGCGATGGCAGGTATCTCGGAAACAATTCATTCACTGGTCCGATTCCCTCTTCTCTTGGAGAGATGAGAACCTCAAGAATGTGTAAAACGCCTTAAATCCAAACTCTTTGTTGACAACTTTCAGCTAGATCTGCAATCATGATGATCACTGACATGGATTCTCTCTTCCGTTTTTTTTCCTCTTGAAAATGTGAAGATCATGTGAAGGTATATATATATATATATATATATTGTATACTTTTGTGGGATTTTTTTGGTTGGTGACCTGCGTCTTCTGTGAGCTGCAGATCGCTGTGGTTAACAACTTTGTGGGTTTCACCATACCTCCGGAGCTTGCTAATCTCTCACAGTTGAGCTATCTGTAAAAACATTGTTTTCGAACAGTTGAATCGTCAATCATGCAGTTTCACATGTTTCATTTGTAACTTAGACTCCATCATGTTTGTATCATGGGTAATATGGGATTTCCAAGAGCCAAGCTTTGTCCACAGATATGAAGATGAGGAAAACCTTGTAATATTGGTCATCCTGCAGGGCTCAACCAAGACTGATCTAAGTTGATCTTCAAGTTTTTTGCAACAATGTTGCAATTTAGTAGTATTGATCATGTCTTCGACGAAAGAAAAATCTAGCCCCAAGTATACGAGAGAGAAAGAATAGTTCGCTTTGCGCAGAGCACGCGACTGGATCCAAGTATACGAGAGAGAATAACTGATGGTCTAGAAAACAGAAGCTGCAAGATCATGATGTGCACAATTGTTTAGGGTTTAGGGTAAGCCCTAAACCTAAACCCTAAACCTCCAACTTAGGCAGAGCTAGACCTGAGAGAGGCTTCATACTACTAATGAACTGTGGCAATCATGACCACAAGACAGGAACTTGCATTCAAGTTCTCTCTGGGGTGGCCTTCCAGAGGAATTGGCAGCTCTGAACAACTTGACATGTCTGTAAGTTAATTACCAATTTCGTAAACAAAACTTGTACAAACCCATTGAAGTGATCATTCTTGCATTTGTTACATGGGTTTAGGGTTCAGGTTTTAACTGATATTGGAAGTCCCTTCATTATATGTGTTTGTGTAGATTCAAATAACCCCACTTGCTGATGTTATGAATTGATTGCACACATCATTCATTCATTCATTCATCCATTCATGACAATCAAAAATCCAGACTGAAATTGATATCGTAATATGATGGTTATAGGAGCAGTTAGAGTGTACCAGGGTAGGAAAAAAATGCAGCTCAGAAAGCTTTACAGTTGAAGCAGGATAAAAGGCTGTAGACGTCGTAGTACACCATGATTCATCAACAGTAACAAACTATGGTGCTAAAACTCTTTGATAAAATAAAAATTGCTCAATGGGATTTGATCATCTGGTTTTTTCTCTAATCGTCATGTGACTTGGACTAACACTTGTAGATGGCTCTATTCAAATTTCTTCAGTGGCATCATCCCTGATGCTTCAAAACAAACAACAGCCATGCATGATCTTTGAGTCCCTCTGTTTTCTTGGATAACAAATTACAGATTTGCTGTTCACAAATTATGTTGTGGTCCAGCTGCTGCACTTAGTGCTCCTGTATGAAATCTGTACAATGTCAGAATTTGTCCGAATGCATCAAGATAAAGAGAAGTTGTTGCTGAAGCACAAGATTTACCACCAATTTTATCACAATATGCTGGTTACTGTGGGTTGTTGGGGTGGGTTTCGCTAAGGTCACCTAATTGGGATGTGTCAGGAATCCATTGTTGAATTATTGGGTTTAGGGTCTATTAGGGTTTATCTGAGTCTGTCTGTGTCTAAAATTTCCTATGATAATGGATGTACAGGAGAATTCAGTCAAACTATCTTTCAGCAGTATTTCCAGTGTGGCTACCATCCTTGCCAAATCTGACCAACTTGTGAGAGCTAGACCCTGCCCTCTGCTCCTAAACTAAATTAGTTGTTCATGAACATTTTATGAATCCTGCTGTTCCAATGAGGAAACCTGAGCAAATGAATGACAAAAATATATTCTGCATTTTCTGCTCAACTTTCAGCCTGGATATTGAGATGTCAGATTTGTAGACTTATGTATTAACCCTCATATTTTTGTGGGCTTGATGTAGGGGTGTATCAAGCAATGAATTCTCTGGAACAATTCCAGAGTTCACTGAAAATCCCTCTCTTCTAGAAGCTTACAACAGCACAAATAAGACTACTTTTAATTTGCAAGTAAGTCTCGCTTCAAACAGTGAAATGGATACAATCTTGGAGACTTTGTGTAGATGGGTGTTTCATGGACTGTGAGAGACGTCAAAGTTTTTACTTTGTGAACTTTTCTGGTCAAATGAATTTTTCTGAACATAGAATAGTCTAGCAAGAAACCTTAACTGCAGACCCCAAGTCTTAGAGCTTTTGCTTTTAATATGACCCACTAAATAAATGTCTGTCCTGGTAGCTGATTCTGGCCATTTCTGAAGCACCCTTGAATTCCATTTGTTAACAAACTCTGATGATACTACCCAAAATGGTTGGCATTTTGGATTCAAAACTAAGCGTTGTTTGTGATTCAGAGATTGTAATTATTTCAGCAGTGTAAGCAATATGTCAGCACTTCCATCATACATGTAAGCAACGAATTCTCATCCTAAAACTCATATGAGAACACATGTTTTGGTGAATTCTATGCAAAGATGTTGAATGTGTTTCATGATGATGAACTCGGTTTTCCGGTGGAGGTGTTTGGTGAATACCTGTACAGACAAATTCTCAGGACAATCATCACTCTGTATTTTGTTTTACCATTTGATTTCTCTGTCAACGGTATAGTGTAAAGTTAGTGTACTTGACAATTTTTTTGTTGCATTCTAATATACTACTTTTCACAGAAATGTTTCAGGAAATTGCTTGACTGCAAGGACCTCAAGTAATGTATGTCCTGGTAATTGCAACTGTAGGACGTTCCTGAGCTATCTCCCAAAAAGTGAAGGAGCTCTTTTCAAACTGAATTCTATTTTTTTCCAAATTATTATACTGTCAACTGATTTTCAGTTATATTAGTTGATCTTACAATGAGCAAAACATATGGGTTAATCAACAAGTTATATTGCCTAATCTTGTAGGTAGGGATAACAAATTTGGTGGTGCCATTGGTTTACATTGTCAATTTCTAATGTATATATATGGTTCATTGGGAAGATATGTATATTTTTCATATGCACATAAAGCAATTTTTTTTTACATGATATCAAAGTTAGGTTGAGATCAACTAGGTTTAGTTATTGTGTTTAGTTAAAGTTTAATCATTATGTTTAATCAAAATTTAATCATTAGATTTATCAACTAAGTTTAGTCATTACATTTAATTGAAATTTAATTATTATATTTAATTATTAGATTTATTTAAATTTTAGCTATGAAGTTTAATCATTAGGTTTATCAATTAAGTTTAATCATTAAATTTAAACAATGTTTAATCATTATATTACACCATTAGGTTAATCATTTAACTTAACCATTACATTTAGTCTAATTTTAATCATTAGTTGTCACTTAAGTTTAAGCAATGTTTAATCATTATATTTAACCATTAAGTTTAGTCATTATGTTTAATTTAATTTTAGACAATAATTGTCATTTAGGTTTAGTCACTATATTTAGTGATGTGAAATAAAAATGTGAAATAAAAAAATAACCTAAAGTTAAACACATTTGATGATATACTACAAATGTAAAATCTTAATTTATCATTGTAAAGGTTTTGGGTTCAATTCTTTATACTTGCAACTTGTGCATGTTTAAAGGGTTAGGGTAAGTAGGTTAAACTAAAGTAACTTGATTAGATTAGGTTAAGTAGGCTAGATTAACACCTACCTACCTAAATGTCTTTTTCCAACTTACTTAAGACTATATATTAATTATTGATTTTTTAAATCATAATTTTAAAAATTATTTTAATTTAAATAAAAATTTGACCCAATCAAACAATTCATTTTTTACCAATCAAATAGTCAATCATTTTGTCAGTCATGTTATCAATCAAAATGATAAGGTCCAAATTGACTACCCAATCACACTAACAAGTCCAAATTGACTTGTTCAAATTGACAAAATGATTTTTTTTACACCTATCATTTTGAATTTTATTTTACTAGAAAACATATTTAAAAAATCATGAATTGTAATAATGTTTCCAAACCATGAGCTCTCCTTGAAGCTTTTTTTAGGTCTGGACCAATTGCTTTTCCCTCCAAAGTGATGCCATGTAAACTAAGTCGCAATTTGATTTGTCTTGATCTTGGATCCTTGTTTAAAGGCCTTGGGACCAATTTAAAACTCTTGATCAATAGGAATGCTCGATTTGATCAGACCCTACTCATTGGACCTTTGGTTAAAGTGGCCCTTGGTACCCCTCATACAAAAGAAAAAAAAATACATCTTGCTTGCACTGCATCCTTCTCTTGTTTAGCATGAAAACAACCAAGTATCTTTTCATTGATCTAATTTTCCTGGACTTGTTATAGAATGCTGAGACATAGATCATGGTATTCAATTGTTGCTGAAAGATATTAAATGAATCCTACTCCCAATGTACAACTTTGCTGGGCTTATGTTGTGTTGTATGTTATACGACCATAGAACTTGTAGGCAACTGCTTGATTTTGCATGCACTACTTCAGCTCAAGTATCATTGGAAACAGGTTTTCCTCGCTGTTTTCCTTGTGGTTTTACTTAATTCCAAAGAGCATGTGGATTTTGTTTAAAGAAATGATGAAATTTCTGGCAGAGAAATATGTATTCATCAAAACAATTACCTCAAAAAGGGCTCATTCACCCTTTGGTTGGTGAATGTTTCAACCTAGGATGGAGAAGCTGTTGAATACTGAACATTTTTTTCACTGAAAATTCATTTAAGTCAAAACTAACAATTACAGGGGAATTTGGGCTCACTTTTGGTATTGTTGGAAAATCCTTGTTAAGTAGGATTTAATGAAGATGATATGAAAATATATACACCTAAAATGAGAGATGTATTGAATTTTGAGTATTTTTTAAGGTTGAAATTTTAATTAAATTACAAAAAAATGTTTTGGCTGGGTAACCAGATCACACCTGGGCCAACTGCACAGGTTACACTAGTGGTGATGATGAGTTAAATATGGTAATGCAAATTGGATGTTGTTACCCAAGGGTATAAAGCTATCCGTAAAGTCATGCGATTAGGGGGGCGAGAACGGCCGGTTTCGGCATAATAGTGCATCAAATGAGTCACTAGGAATGAAATTTTACAAAACGAAAGAACTAGGACCCAAACTAGTTTCTCCACCAATTTTGGTGGTAAACTGAGTTTTATCCTCTCTTTCCTTTTTCCTTGAGCGCCTCCACTGCTGCTACATATATTTTCACTGTTCCTACCTGTACAACTATTATAATTACTCTCGAACCTTGTGCATCAAATCTGAATTTCAGCATTTCATACTCAGATTTAATCAAATTTCCTTACTTTGCGACACCACTGAAACAGGGGATAGAGTGTGAAAGAGAAAGTGACTTTATGGATAACTTTTATGTAAGTAACATGAATTGCAGAACCCTTCATTTTCTTGAAGCCTTCCACCATTTCTATTTTCACCCCAAAAAACATAAAGCAAGTGTATAATTTAGAACATTAAAGTGCTAGTTCCATGCCACAAAATAAATTCAAACCACACCATATTCTGTATTCACCCCAAATGAGCATTCAGGGGCGACTGTCCTAGGTGGGCTGTAGCATTTTTACAAAAGTGCTGCTACAAGTGGCAACCAAGGAAATGCCTAGGTCTAGATGTGGCTATTTTATTTTATTTTATTTCAAAAAATGGCGAGAAAATCCATACAATCACAAATTTCTCCTTTTTTTTCATTCCTTGAAAAAAAATTCGCCAAGTTTCTAAATTTCACCACAAAAAAAAACACTGCTCCAGAAAATCTCCTCAAAATAATTTAAACCACCCAATTCTATTTCAAAAGAAAAAAAAACCATATAATCTACAATGTTAAATTTGTTTAGTTCACTTCAGACAACTCCTCAAAGTAATTCAAACCACCAAAGCTAACAATGGTAAGGACCAAAAGATATATTCTCAACCTGACCCAGTGTTCATTTTTCCAATTCTGTGATGTTTACTAAAGTGGCGATCATCCATATACACATTTAGCCAAATCTAGGCGATATTCAAAATATGAAAGGAGAAAATCTTAAGCACCCTTTCATATTTTAGGCAAATTGCAGGAATTTTTTGCGATTTTCTATGTAAATTATTTTCTGGCGATTTCTTAAAACATAGAATTTATGACAGAATATTCCTTTTCCAAAATATTTGTAGCAAAATGACGCAATTCCGCCACCTAAAAAATCACAGAGCAGACCCCCTTCTTTAAGGGCAAGGCAATGGATGGAAGAGAGAGCGCGAAGAAGAAATCATCCATCCGGCCCTTTGAACAAGAGGCCGATCATCGTCTCTTCTGCAGCGCCCTACGTTCCGTTATCCTCATCAGTCTCTCTTTTTGTGTTTGCAATCCAAAGTGCCGTTCTTGTGCTCTGGTGCCAAGCGGCACCAATTCTCTTTGCTCTCTGTGTCTATGTCTCTGTGTGTTTCTCTGTGTGTCATAGATTAGTCTCTGCTAAGCTTGGCACGCAGGTTTGCAGAGATACCGGAAGCAGTAGAGATGGCCATGGTGCGAGCAGTGCTAGGGTTCAAGGAGCTACAGCAATGTTGCAGCAGTAGCAGCAGCAACTCTGCAGCCGGACTTCTTATTCATTTTTCTAAAGCGCATCATTCGAGTATCAGCAGGCACCTTTCTCAGGTAATGTGTTATTGTTTCTTGCCTTGCCACTCATTACGTTCGTTCTCGCGTGATTGATCGCCTAGAAATCGGTTGAAACCAGCATCATCAGAGAATGTCTTTCCGTGCTTCTCAAAAACATCTGTCCAGATATAGGAACAATTCAGTGGTTTCTTTGTGTGTGTGCGTGTGTGTGTGGGTTTGTTTTTATTAAAAGAATTAGCTTGAATTTTTAAGACGCAGTCTCTTGTAGTCTTTTCTTCTTCTTCTTCTTCTTCTTCTTCTTTCGAGGTTTTTTTTGTTTTGTAGGTTGGAGTGGGGTTTCTCCTCCTTGACTGAAAATTTATGCGACAAAAATTCTTTTGTCGCAGGTTTTTCTTGAGAGACGAAATGTAATGAGAAAATGCTGCAGGCAGCCCTGCAGGAGATTACTGACTAGAGCCTGTTGTCTTGTTGGATTTGGTAGAATGGTAACAATGAGGAGGACGACGCATGCATTCATTCCATGTTAGCCATGTTGTTAATTTGATACAAATTCGCAATGACTATCTCCAGAATCACTAATTCATTCTTGTAATTCACTGGTTAAACAAATGAGTGTTTTCAAGAAAAATCAGTGAAGAGATTAGTGTGTATTTTGTTTGTTTTTCTTTGTGAATGCAACCAATCACAGCTGGCGTTTCAAGGTCTTCTGATCAGATCGGTTCAATATACTTCTCTTCTTCCCTGCTCCAAGTCTTACTTGTGGAGAAGCCAATTCCATGAGTTCTAAAGAAACTCTATGAAGAGTTCACAACATTACTTCCCATTTGGAAAGAATGGCAAGTCCTGAGATGATGAGTTTGGAATTGCAGGTTCAGAGTTCAGTTTTGTTAGGTACAGCTGCTAACAGCATAGCTAATCAGATAAATCTAATTTTACTCTGACTTTGGGCAGAATCTTTTCTTCTTCTTATGTTCAGGGTTTGTTGAGAGTCCAACAAAGTCAGAGAAAGGGTTCTGATCTTCTCATCTCTGCTTCAGCAAAGAAGCATGTCAAGGTAAGTATCATTGTCCAAAGAGAAAGAATGACAGTAGATTTGGGTCATGAAATTAATGCCCATATGGTTTTTTTATTTGGGTGCACATTGTGTAGTTCCTGCTAATGAGATTTACATCATTCAGTGGATGCAGTGAATGTCAAGTAAATTCCATTGTTGAAACCATTCAAGAAGCACACAACACTTGAAAGGCTTAAAATGTGATCAAATGTGCAAGTGAAATTAGGCTCCAAATTTGAAATTGTCCATTGCACTATGGTGGAATGGATGTCTTGGACCCAGCCTCCACCCGCATCTGCTCAGCTGGATCCTCCTTGGGGTTCACCATAATGCACTCATATCTGTGTTCATTATTGTGATGTAACCCTAATTGGTTGCTTTGAGAATCGTGAGGTTTGCTGTGTGTGCTTGACTGCAGTTGAGGATGATTGTGGGATAGATTCTTTGGCTGGATGCAGGAAGGAGGCCGACAAACAAGGCTGCTATCCATGGGAATTTTGCCAGTCCTAGCCACAGTAGTTGTTACTCGTGGCCCTTCTGAGTTTTATCATGGCACTGAATTTGTCGATGTTTACAATGACTGGCAACCAAGTGTACAATCAATGAAAGACCTCTGTAATGACCCTTCTCTCTTATAACCACCCCTGTACTGTGATTCTAATGGCATACTGTTTAGGTGAGGGAAATCCCTGCAACTTGGATTCAGTGTACTGTGAACACTGTGCCATGGGCAAGGATAGGTTTCTTGAAATCTGAGTTGTTGGGCCCAATACAGTCTGTGGTAGCAGGATTCTGGACTTATTCCTGTAGGTAGTCTCAGAGTCAGGCCGGGCTGTTCTAGTTATGAATTAATTATGATCAAATGGTCTGTATCCTTTTGGTCAACCTTTTGTAAGTGGTGGTGACAGGTTAGCTTGTGATGTGCATTGAGACTGAGTTATTAGAGTTTTGTAGTTCAATTTTCCACTGATTCTCTACATCTGAGGCCCCATATATGACCATGTAGGCAGTAACAGGTTAAGAATTGCAATGCTTTGGCTGATGGCACTACTGTCTTTGGGGTGTGACAGACATGCTACTTGCTATTGTTTTTTGCTGGGGCTGCTGTGTGTTTGGCTCCATGAAAGTAGGTAATCCCTCTCCAACCTTTTCAATTTCTGCTATCAAAGTTTTGCATAAGTTGTGCTTTGAATTGTAGGTAAGGAAGGCATTTGCCAGCAAATGATGTACTCACCTTTCACAGCTGCCTCCAGAAGTTCTCAAACAGGAGTGGACCAGCCTCAGTCCATACCAACTTTTCCTGTTACAGACACTGCTCTGCTATTGAAAAGAAAGTCTTGTATTATTACAAAATTTGCCATGAGGTTGAAGGAGATGATGCTAACCAGTGAGATATATTTGATTTATTTAACTGTCATAGGCTCAAGAGTCAATGTCATGTTGACATGTGCACCAAAAATACAGATTATGAATTGGAACCAGATGTAATTGATTATTCCGGTTCCCTGGTTGATCTTGAGTGTACTGCAGGATCCATTTTATGACAGTGATGAGTACCGTAAAGATGGTGGGAATGGAACCCAGTTTTGGATCTACAACAGGGTAAGTGGAATTTTTGTTAACAAGGACAAGTTCTTACAATGGAATGACTAAGTTCCTCCCAACACTGTTGTGAGCCAAGAAAGCTGAGCTTGAGTTGAATTGTTGACTATATTTCATATGTATGGGTTCTCTCCTTAAGTGGCATGTGGACCAAGAATTACAATGAAGTTTTGGACTGCATAAATCCAAAGCTTGCCAGCAGTATTGTTTAGTTTATTCCCTTTTTCTCTTTTCCAAGAAAGAGAACCTCTGCTCCAAGAGGTTAGGCAAGACCACAACACCAGGTTTCCCCCCAATGTGAAAAACTTAGCTCAATGTCAGATGAGCCTTCTGCAGCCACCTAGGTGAAGACTACCAACTGGAATAACATTGTCTTGGCTTGTGAAGCCAAGCAAAACACTCAACTGCCTTGGTGTGGCAAAATTTTCTGGGATCTGAGAATGTCTCATCACTTGTGTGCAATGCTGGGCCATGTCTATAACTAGTACAACTCCTGATGCAGTGTGTAGTATATTGGGACTCTTGACAGGAGATTGGATTGATCAAACTGTCTGAAGTCCCTCATTGTTCAATTTTTTGCTTTCAAAACCTCCCAAATCTTGAATATTTCATTATCAATTGAAGGGAAGTTTGGTATGTTTCTTTGTAGGCATTTTGGTTTCAGTATCTATCGAGGATTTAATACTTGAATGAATTTAGATTGTGCCAAATCACTTTCTTCAATTTGCCAACAGAAAACCTCCAGTGGTTCTACAACTATAACAAGATATCCATTTCAGTGAGGTCACAGACATCTGTTTGCCAACATCTTTTGTGCTTGTACAGCAAGAGGTGAATGAGGAGGAGGCAAGGGAAGAGCTATTGCGGGAGGAGCTAGTGAAAGAGATTGAAGACAAGGTGGGGGAATTACGAGAACTGGAAGATGCTGACAAAGAGAAGGAAACTGAACTTGTTTAGAACTGCCATGATGAGTTCTAAGACCATCTTACCTGTGTCTTTCAATTTGTTGCCTAGAATTATGTTTCTAGAGTCATTGTGGATACCATGAAAGAACAGGTTATGAAGGCTTTTGTATATTATCCTGAATATCACCTTCGTAGATCTGATTGAATAGCAATCAATTACATGTGTTTGTGTCAGCACTGTGCACTCAATTGTGTTTTGAGATTGTCATTGAGGTATTGTTGTTCCAAACCTAATGTGGTTGCCCATAACATGGTTTTTGTGTAAATTCAATTGCACTTTTTGACATGTGAATGCTACTGTGATATTTACACGAGCCTTGATCCACCAAAGGGCTTTGATTCTGTGGGCTGTTGTTTGATATTCAGTAGTATCTAGACAAAGTATGTATTGTTGGGAGTTGCGCTAAGGATGGGTATTGAATGTGTGCAACTTTGAGAAGGCAAATAATCACCACTTTTCCCTTTCTCTTTGGCATTTTGTGCACATGAAATCAATGGTTCTGAAAGTAGAAGACTTGTAATGTCAATGCACAAAGCATTTGTCCCCATCTCACAAAAACCATGATTAGAGTGAGCTCCCCCCACATTGGTAGTAAATACGATGTGTCAATCACCCCTTTGTTCTCCTAGTGCACGGTCTCTGTCTTCAAGATATAACAAGCACAATGTTACGAAGGGAGACTTTGGTGTTTCACACATAATTGTCCCATTATGTTTATTTGTTTCTCTCTGGCTTACCCTCTGTGGTGTTCAGTCTAGGGTGTAAGGCATATGACAAGAGCCTATAGTAGGCAAATTTTCTTGAAGTATTTTAGTTGTGAGTACATTTCTTTCTGTGACTACAGCCTTCGGCACTTGGCCACTTGAGCAAGGCATTGAAACAAAGCCAATTTTCATAATGCCAACCTTAGGCTCATAATCAAAACTCAAGCAAGCCAAGGAACTGAAGCAAATGAAAACCTCTGGGCTTAGTGAAACGCAAGGTGAATTGACAAATCACCTAAACAATGAAGAACTTCTGCTGTTGCTGTTGCTGAAGATTGAGGATTTCTTGCAAGATGATGCTGCTATTGCTGGTGCTGGATTATATTACAGTGCGCATTGCAATTTTGGCACCAATTCGGCACCAAACTGAAAGATTGGGATTTATGAGCTCATTTACATTTTGATAATTAGCATCTTCATGGTCCCTACCCTAATTCTTCCCACAGACTGGATTCATCTCATACCCTACAGTCTGGCCATCCCCACATTTCTTTGCTGTACTCCTTAGTCCAACATGTGATATTTGCTGTCACATTCTGTGGTACATATCTCAGTTGTGGAACCTCTTGAAGCACTCTTTCAAGCAAAAGAAAATTGATCACAAGCAATATCTAACTTGTAGATCATGACTTCTTGATCAGCACAACAAGCTTTCAGCAGAGCCCATTCATGCAAATCCTCAAAATTCAAGAGACCTACTACCTCTGTCCTCATGTTTGAGTTGATCAATAGCCTGAAACCATACCCTCATTTGGGTTCTCAAACTTCACCACTTGCTTGCATGGTAACTATCTTCAGACCTTGGGCACAATAGTCTTGAATCTGTGAGATTGCAGAGAACTCCACAACACCATATTTAAAAGTTGGAGAAAAGGATTATTAGAGTGGCTGTCAAACTGTACATGAGTCTGACACAGGAGATTTCTCTACACAAGTTCTAGTTGTTGTCACCAATACAAAAAACCTAACCAAACTGAATGTTGTTGGTCTCTGTACCCAAACCCCACAGAACTCAGATCGATTTCTTACCCTTCACATCATGATTAGCTTTGAACGTAGTTGCAGTGATTCCGATGCCCTCAGCAACACCTGCTTCCCCAACATTGCGGAGCATATCTTCCACCTCTCTAAATTTTGTGTCTACAAAATTTAGACTTTCTTGCAATGGTGGTACAGTCCAACTACTGCTTGCTTCTACTGGTTTTTTAGACTTCTCGACTCTGCTTCTTTGACGTAACCTACTTCTCTCACTTGGACCAGCTAGAGTACTTGAGGACTCAGCATCCCCTCCCAAGAAAGACTCTTGCTCCCATGATTCCTCAGCAGATTTATCTGAGACTGGAAAAGCCTGAGCTGTTGGAATTTCATCTGAGAAATTGACCCTGCGCTTGTGTTTAGCCCCCTTCCTTGACCCACTGTCAACAGCAGATGACCGCTCATGAACTTCTGTGTGCTCTCCACCAAAGCCTTCAGTGAGCCCTTGTAAAAGCCTTCTCGGCAATAAAACTTGGTGGCAACAGCAAAGGACAATCAAGACTTCAACCATAAAGAGGCCTAAGAGACTCCACACATAAAATGTCCATCTCCACTTTCGAATGAAGTCTTTCATTGGTGACAGAACTGATATGATTTGTAGTTCGGCAGAGTAAAGTTCTGGTAATCCTTCCCCAGGGGAGAGGCCAGCCTTACACTCCAGTAGAATGCGAACAAAGACAGTTGGGACTGATGTGTCTTCATGATTCTCTATGATGCGGATTGCAAGTTTCTGTGATTCTGATGACAGGCCCATCAAGAATGGGACACCCATGAGGAGGTTTTTGGCATACCGGATGGGACTACTGTGGAATTTTAGCATGCATGGCCGGGTGGCTCGGGTAATCACTTGTCCTCTGATTGACAGCAACTCTGCACTGACCTGCAACACAGATAAACGACATCAGCCACAGGGTGACCTGAAGGACATACTTTGGGCTTAGAGAGATCTTCTAAGTGGTAAGTGAGAAAACAAACATTTCTGCTCTACAGTGACATAATGTGGATTGTTACCCAGTTTACACAGTAATTGGAGGCAGATACTAAACCACCTTGGTTGTCTTCAGAAAGGTGATTCAGCCAGCCTGCCCTCTGAATCCTCACCAAATATCAGGGAAGGCTAATAATATCTAAATTTGTTTTGCTTCAAAAATCCTTTCATTCAAGGGGATATTTCTGCTGCCAAATTCTCAAAATCAAACTTCAATAGCCAGACAGACAATAGAAAGAAGCATGAAGAAACATGAGCCAGCTGTTGTAGAGAGAGGAAAACCTGAAAAATGCCAAGCTTGCGATTATGGTCAGACTCTGGAAGTGTCAAAAATACAGTTACATGAAACTTATGAGATTTCGGAATTGCACGAAAACTGTGAGCCTTCTCAGGTTTTTTCACTGCAAGCTCCTTCGCCTTGGCCAAAACCTTGGGAGGCAACAGAGGGACAACCGCAGTTGGATGTTCTCGTGTATAATCAAAGTGCAAAGTCTGATGAATCTCAATAGGGTCCTCAATAAAGCTCCGCACAAGGAAGACATCAAGAAAAAACGCAGGAATCAAGAGGAACCCTAGAATGAAACTCACATATATGGCAGCTAAGCACCCACAACCACATCTCTTTGTAATGTGCTTAATTGTAGGCCCTGCATGTGCAACCCCCTCTGTGACCATTGGCCTGATCTGGCTTGTGAGTGCATACACATCAATGACTGTATTAGTGGCTAAATTTGTAGCCTCAATCGATTTCTGGAGTGGAAAGACCAATACTGCATAGGTCAAACTACAAAGCCACAGTGCAAAATATACCGATTGCACTATCAGCTTAATCTGAAAGCTTATGGCTTGGATTATGAAGTCTGCTGGCCATACAAGAAGCTGACTTGGAGATACACCAGGCTCAACAGCATCAATATCTCTGATTGGAAACTTATAGACCTCCCTTGTTGCTGATTCCTCAGTGTAATCCAAGCCACTTGTAGCATTTTGATCCAAATCCTGTAAATCCCTTAGCAGTTCCTCGTCTTCAGCCTCCATCCCTTCATGTCTGTGTTCTTTTTCTCTTAAGTTCAAATCTTCTTCTTCTTCCATTTCAGCTTTCTTTTGTCTCATTGAGCCCAAATCTCTTTTCAGTTCTTCATCTAACCTAGATCCCATGCTGACATCCTCAAATCCACCAGTCAAAATAGGGTAAACTTCCACTTTTTCCCAGCTCTCATCAGAGATTACAGGATATTTGGTTGATTGCAAGCTGTCATCAAACAGGTCAGAATCCTCAAGCTCTGTTTCTACCTTGTCATTTTCACCAGCATTTGAAGTTGCACTTGTTCCTTCTCTTCCTGTTCCAACGAGAACACTTGAGCTGGATGCAGAGATCGGTCGGAGATGTCTATTTGCTTCATCTCCTTCTTCCTCAACATCTGAGGGTGATGGCCACCCTGAACCTCTAGATGTTACCTCATCTTCAAAACTCTGAATTGAAGATTGCTCAACAGTACCATCACTGTTCTCCAGAGCTTCTGAAGAGGGAGATGGCTGCTGAAAGTCAGAAGAACTTTTCTCCTCACCCTCAGAGGAGGTGTTGCCTTCTTCAGATTTCAGTGAATCCTCAGCTTTTCCCATCATCTCTTGGTCAGGGGAAGTATCCATCCCAGATAATTCTGAGTGCATAAATCTCTACAGCATCAATTTATTTTGCACTTGAATAGTGTTGTGTCCCAAGACTGAAAACCCCAAGCAATCAGATCATCAAACTCACTTGACTCTACAAACTTCTGAAGAAGCTGGTGCATCTCTGGAGCAGAGAAAAAGCTTTCAAACAAACTCATTGTCCAAGACGCTTCCTACTAACAATTAGCAGCCAATCTACAGTAGAATCCAAAACCCTAAAATGGCATATAGAGGCAGTAGAGCATTTTATTTGCAAAAAAACCAAACGCTAAGATAGATGAAGGTATCCCATTTGGGTAAAAAATTGGGAGAGCTCTGAAGCTATGCAATCAAAGTTCCACCCAGGATAATAACTCCAATTGAAAGAGAGAAAAAAATCAAAAGCAGCAGCATGGATTCACCTGGGCAAAACCGATGATGATTTCAAAGAACCGACGACATTTTTGCTTCCACCTGCACCTGTACCCTAAACCTTCCAAACCCTCAAGCTTTGTCCCTACTTCATCATCAACAAAAAAAACTGGCTTGAAATACGTACTCCCAGTCTCTGGACATCTGCTTCCAGAAATCAGGAATTTGTAGTTTTGAAAGAAACTTCCAAATGGGTGCTCACCAATTCTGTGTAGAAATCCAAGATGTGGGAAGAGGAGGGGTGCGGGGAACTCCGACTTCGGTAGGAAGACACCACAGCCAAGAAACCCTAATCCATGTTTCCAGAAAAAACCGAGGTCTTAATCCACGTGTCCCGATAGCAGTCGAGATTTCAGCCACGTCGACAAATTCGTGCCAATTGGCTCATTCTGTCCACACATGGCGTGGCTTTCTTTGCGCTGATATTGACACAGGACGTTGTTCTCCCCCAATGGAGTTTCATGGGGCTTGTTGTTTTGTGCCTTGCATGGTTTTGTGCAGAAGCATGCGGTTATGTTCTGCGCAGAATAAAATTTGACACATTTTGCAGCTCCTTGTGAGATTTGAACCAATGTTGTGCGAGTATTGATTTTTAAAGAGAACATACAATCTTGGGTATTAAATTTTTTTTTAAATATTCCAAAACCTCCAAGTATGGTTCAATTTATTTTTCTCAACTCATGGCCGTTGTCAGGTATAAGGCTTAGAGTTGTTGAAGTGGATGTGATTTTAGATACGGTTACAATTTAAGGTTATGTTTTCAAAAGTTATCATTTGATTCAAATTGTGATGGATTTTATTATTTAATTTTTCTATGTATCACATATTGCCACAAAACTTACAAAAAGATAATAAAAAAATGTTTCAAGTACATATTACATATGTGAATAATGAGTAGTATGTTTGTAACCAAAAAATTAAATAGAAGCTTCAATCTACAACTCAAAGTCTAAATATCTTATGATCATCCCTGAAGATGATTTTTTTTTGTTGAAGGTTGTAGTTGAATTCATCTTGAACTTTGCAAAATATTTCCTAAGAAAGAACTTTAGGGTAGTAGGCAAAATGGACATAATAGACAGGAGATAGAATAGACTTACCCACAAAATTGGACATAATGCACAATGGATAAAAATGGACATAATGGATAGAAAGGACAAAATAGATACAAATGGATATCTAGAAAGGATAAAATGGACATAATTGATAATTATCTTGTATTAGCCAAAAAACATCTCAAACTTATGGGGAGTGGCAAAAGAAAAGAATTGAAACTTTCAAAAACCCAAAGTTGCATGCATATGACAAAGCAATGCACACATTTTCCTCGATCAATGTTCCCCCATAAATAACACACATAGTTACCATCAAATGACCTACACATCATAAATTTAGAAGCAACAAAACCAACAAATAGCTTGAAAGTGTCATCACATGGACAACATATTGGCCCCAAAAAGAAAACCATGCATTGCCCAACCACGTTTAAAAACCATCAAGATTTTTCAAATTCACACCCATGTCGTCATTGGATTATTGCCCAAAAAAAATTTCCAATGCAAATAATTTGCCATGGTTGAATTTTGCATCTGCACTACCAATAATTCATATGCACCTCTAACCTAATTACAAACACAAAACCACCTTCAAAACATTTTTATAGAAACAAAATGCAAATGAAATTTCAAAACTAAAAAATAATAAAATAAATAGGAACACCAACTAAAAATCAAAAGTTGAAATCAAGGTTCTCTTCAAAAAGGCCTTACTTTTCAATGCAAACTTCAAGGTTAAAAAATCAATGATATTCATAAGATTGCAAGCCCCATCACAACCAACACCAACATCATTAGGCCAACTTTTGATCACCAAAATGAAGCAATTCAAATTTTTTATCCTTAATTATGACTATCAAAGGTTTGTGATGACACCAATAACACTAAATATTCACTATATTTCAATATGTGACTCCACAATGCCAAGCACTTCAAAAGCCAAAAAGGAAACTTGTGGAAATTGCACCATATGTTGTGCCCACCAAACTAAAGGGTTCTCATGATTTGTTGCTTGCATAGGTAATCATTGAAATAATTGTGGTTTATTCTTCAAAAGTTGAAATAAATACATCATCAACCAAATACAACTTGCCCCAAAAAAATATCATCCTCTTTAGTTGTCACTAGCTTGGCTAATATTCCCTAACAAGGTTTTTGTGATTATACACCTATAATAAAAAAGGACATGTGATCTTAACATCATATTTTGCAACAATTTCAATAGCAATTGTATGCCCATGAAGTCTTGAATACATTTCATGTTTTGTAACAAGAGTCAAACATGATCCCCAACATGTTTTGTGCCTTAGAATGATTGTAAGCCATTGAAAGGCCAATTATGGCAACAATATCCACATAACTTGCACCATCATCCTTCACTTAAATTCTTGCAATTTTGAATCAAAATCATCACATATTATTGGTTGATTCAAAGCTTCAATGTTGGTCACAACATTTTTCATAACAATGCACAAAGTGAAAATAGAAATAAAAGCATTTGACAATAATCAATACTTTCAAGTTTGGTTTAGAACACATTGTTTAACAATAGGAAGCAATGGATTGGCAATTGCTTAAATCATGACCCAAGTTTGGCCCACTAGCACTTTAAAAAACAAATGTAGAATTTGTTGTTATCCATAACATATGGAAATTACAATTTGGTATTCAAGAATTTCTTGAAACAAGATAATTCTAGAAGCAAAACGCATCTTCACAAAAGTTTTGAGCATCATCATTGCAACCCTATAATAATACAAGTATCTTTCCATTCTTGCCTCCCCTTCCCCATTTTTTTAGTATAAATAATAATTTTTTGCAATGATGTTTGAACTACCTTTAAGTTTGAACTTCTAAAAAACCTTGACAAATTTTAGCATCATTAGTGGCATATTGAATTGCCTTTCACATTGCATGGTCAAACACAATCCTACAAATGGGGCATGTAATATAAGGGGAAAACAAGAAACTATGGACTTCAAAGCATTGGTCAACATGTTCAAATTTGAACTTTCATCTTGAGCATAAACAATTACCTTGTCAAGTAAACCAAATGAATCAAGTAGAATTTTCACATAGTTTGTCATGGTTACACTAATTGTATTTTGCACCTCAAAAAGTCCAACAATCACATGGGTGTGTTCCCAAGAACTATTGATAAAGTTAATGTTGAAAGTACATTTTACTAAAACTAAATTTCTACCAAAGTTTTACTAGAATTGAATTTTCCCTACCAAAACTCATCTATTGAAATTTTTTCTACCGAAAACCTTGTTACTAAAACCAATTTGTAGTCCCAATTTAAATTGAATTATATTTAAGACCGATATTGGGTTAACTACCTATTCCACCGTTTCTAACTTTCTTTTTTGGAGGTACTTAAAGCTTTATACCTTTGAAGATTATACAAGAAAATATTTTTATGACTAAAATTAACTTTTTCCTACCATACTTTTATATGTTGAATTCTATGTGTTAGTTTTTTTTTATATCTTGTGAGTATTCTGTTTTGTTGTATGCAAGGTTTTCTTCCTTGTATTTGCTTCAAGTTTATTTTTGTAAAGTTTATGAAGTTGTCCTAGGAAGATTTGATAATCCCCTTTGTGTTGAAGCTTTTCACTTACCTAAAGAGAATAAGAAGATTTTATCTTTTGCACCCTTAATTTATTCCTTTCAAAACCTCATAATTCACTAAGTAGCATTAACATTTGGCAACCATATTGCATATATTGAATCCAGAATTTCTAGTTCATCATCATTCCTATTTGGACAAATATTGGTTAGACCTATTTGACTCTACCAAAACAAATTAAGGATTTATTATTATTGTTGTTTAACAAATCAAAATAAAAAACCAAAATAACCCATAGATTACAACTTTTTCGTAATCATTTACAGTATGCCAACAATGTTAACAAGGAGTATGAAGAAGAAAATGGAGTAGGTTTTACAAGAAAGTGCTAAAGTAAGCCAAGTAAGTAACTCGAAATGATTGGAATAGCCAAAGATTGACCCAAAGGAGGCTACAACCTTTCATAGAGGGGAATATAACTAATTGGAGGACGTTACCAAAAATATCAAACGAAACACTATACAACCTACCAAAAATCATCCACCAAAATTATGACACATTAAAATTGAATCGAAAACTCCACGAACTAATTTGGGAGCCTACCAAAAATAATCTTTTTAATATCATGAAATCGTTGTGATAAGTCCACATGCCAAATAAAACAATATTGATCAACTCTGAAGGCAAATTGATGAACTATGCCAATTTTAAAGGAAGGAACCTTTTGATTAAATACAAAGCATGTAATCCTCAAGGATGAGTATTTTAAATGAGGAGGAGTTCTATCAAGAAATTCCAATAACCCGTGTTTTTAACATTTGTGTTTCTCCTCATGCATTTCCAACTTGTATTTTTTGTCAAAGTTCATACCACCAAACAAAAAATTGTCCTTATCGGTCTAGTTGAGTCTTGCCTACACAACTAGTACCAACAGACCATAAACCTTATCCGATATCATGACTTGTTCAAATTTTAATTTTGAATGTTCAGAATTTGATTTATCCTTCAGCACCACCAAAATGTAACTTGTAGAAAGCCAATTATTCGACATGTTTGTATTCCATTTACAAGAAATGTCATGGAACAAAATTTAATAGGTTTTCCAAATTCAATGTATCTTCATGTTAGACCCTATACACCATATTTTGGTTCTGGTTATGAGGGCATAAGGAGTGTTCCTATAATGTGGCCTCTTATGTCCAATCCTTTAACTAACCCCATGGCATTACCAAATCCAATTTGGGAATTGCATAAGTTGGGATTATAACAAATCGCCACCTTCGGATGAAGACGATGTTTATTCCAAAAGAAAGCACAACCCCAAGATGCCACGAATTGTTCTTATTGAAAAATCGTACCATGAACAAAGGGGCAAACCATCTTCGATTGGAAATGTTAGTGGGTCGCCTACTAGTGGATGAGTTGTACCTATCAATAATGGTGGTAACGGACTTTTCAGTGATGGTGGTAACAAGCTTCTAGGAGGTGGCGATAATGGCCTTCCAAAAAGTGGTGGTAACAAACCTTCGAGATACCAAAATCTAAAACCATATGTTTACAAGACTAGCATGGCCATGGATAGGGCTTACTTGGAATCCTAATAACCTTCATGGTATCTTGTCCAACCCCCTATACCACCAAACCCTCCACCAAGTAGGAAATCTTTACCCTACCCCATCTACACTATGGGAATGGATCCCGATGCTTGTATACAAATTTTTCATAAGGCCATTCAAGCCAATGGAGAAGAATGATGTTGATATCGTCAATTTGTTTTGTTTTACTCTTCGTGATGCCATATTCGAATGGGGAAAGAATTTTATGAAAGCCCATCTAGTTTGTAGATTTGAAGAGTTGGAGGCCGCATTTTGTAAGTTCTACCGAAAAGTACAGATAGATGAATAAGTGTACATGGCATTACAAGTGATAAAGCAAGGCGGAGATGAAAAGGTGGAAGTATATTATGAACGTATATTAAAACTAACAAACTACCTTTAGCATAAAAAAGATAACAATTTGTTGACCACTTTCTTTCCAACAAGATTATAATGATATCTCTAAATAGCCATAATGGGGAAGAAAAAGGACACCTTGTTTAAACATAAAGAAGTTGTAGTCACTTGTGAAAAAAATATGGGAGATGCCAATGAATACCAAAAATTGTTGGAACTACCAACCAAATAGGAAAAGGCTAGTGAAAGAAGGCAAACACATGTGATCTACAATCAATGCAATAAACCGGGACATTCCAAGGAACATTGCCACTAGAATCCAAACAACCTAAACATCAAACTTAAAGACAAGAAGGAGGTAGTAGTGAATGGAGTTTCGGCCCAAACAAATGGTGGTGTAGGAAATAAATTTAATAACAAAAAATGTTACGAAAAAACAAACAAATTTGATTCCATCATTTACCACTAGTTCATCTGTAATTTTGTAGAACATAAAACCTACAACTATCTTCATAAGGACATAGTTCAAGCCATGTTAAGGGAAAAGGCAACAATGACTACACCCAAAAAGGAAAACGTTGTTGTCGACATGGTTTTGGCAATTACAACCCACACTCAGATATTCGAAAATGTGGTATTCAAAGAGAAAGAGTCTTTCAAGAACAAGAGATTGGCCAATTGGCAAGAAAAGGAAAAGCTTCAACATTTGTTTGAAGAAGCTATTAAGGACATACAAAAAAAGGAACCACCAAAAGATTTGCATGGAGCCAATATACAAATCCGGGTTAAAGCCAACTTCATAAAGAATTTTGATTTGGATACTAGACCTACTAGATCTACTTGACTTGTTAAATTTATTAGTTCTATCGGATTTACCGATTATATCAAATCTATTGAAACAACCAAAAGTTTTTTGATTTTGGAGGATATCACCCAACAACTATTGGAGAGTAAAAATACCTTTACCTTGGGCCAACTCTTCCAAATCACCCCGGATTTGAGATAATGTATTATTGCCAAACTTCTGCTTGGAAGAAAAAATATCACTACCGTAAAAGTTAATTCGATTATCACCTTGGTGGTGATTGATCCTCACATGGCTGTGATATAGGTTTAAGTGGGCAAGAACATTGTTAAAAACATCCTATTAGATGGAGGATCCAGTTTGAATATCATGATGGAAGAACTCCAGAAATGGTTAAAACTTCCTAGTCGTAAACTAGCACTGTATACACTTCAAATGGTGGATCAAACCATCACCGAACTAGTTGCACTCATCAAGGATCTCAAAGTCCAATTCCATGGGATCTTATACATTGCGACGTTCACAATAATGAAGAACAATGTTTTGTATTCCAATTATTCAATGTTGTTAGCCCAACTTTGGTTGCATAATGCACCTATCACCCATGATTAGGGGAACAATTTGATCACCATTGAAGACAATGGAATGATAACCATCATTGTGACCAAACATTTGGATAGTAATACCAAATGTCTCAAGGTTTTGTTGTGTTATGATCTCACAGAAGGAGTCATAGACAAAAAAGAAAAAATACTCTTTGTAGCAAAATTAGATTTGTTTACAATTGGGACCATTACACTACCAAAATTAGAAATTTTCAATGCTGCAATTTTTAGTGAAAAAACCAATATTGAAGATCTTATGTTCAATTTTCCACACTCTAAGGGACAAATCCAAGTGGATACTACCCCATCACACAAATCAAATTCCATGATTTGGATATTGTTCATTCGACATTACCTAAAAATCACTAAGTAAGATTCCTTAATTTGGGAACTACCAACAACCCTCAAAAAATAAAACCAAATGCAACATTGGATGAATCGATTGTAAAGAACATTAAAGCAATGCTTCAGGAGTATAAAGACATTTCCGCCTAAAATTATATTGATCTTAAGTGAATTTCGTCACATATTGCTCAACATCGCATCAAACGCGACACGACCATTCCAGTTGTTCATCAAGTAAAGTACTGGATGAACCCAAATTATGATGTAGTAGTCAAATAATATTTGGACAAGCTTTTAAGTGCAAGTTTCATTTCCCAAGTGGAAGAAGTTAGTTGGTTCTTACCAATTGTCATTGTACCAAAAAAGAATGGCAAGCTCAAGATTTGCATGGAGGCAATTCAATGTTGTAACTAAAAAAGATCCATATCCTTTACCTGTTACTAAAGAGGTCTAAATGAAGTAACAAGTCACGAGGTCTATTCATTTTTGGATGGATTTTATAATTATCACTAGATGATGATCACCCTTGCAAACAAACTTATAAGACTGCATTTACCACTAATTAGGGAGCATTTGTATGGGTAGTCATGCCATTTGGGCTCAAGAATGCTCCACCAACTTACCAATGGTCGATGAATATAACTTTTAAAGATTATTTTGGAATGTTCATAAAACTATTCTTAAATGATTTCAGTGTGTTCAACATTTTTGGACACCCATTTAACAAAGCTACGACTATGTTTTGATAAATGCAAAGAATTTTGTATAAGCTTGAACCTTGAAAAATGCATGTTCCTTGCGCACTCGAGTGCCATCTTGGGTTACATGGTATCCAAGGAAGGCGAGCTACTAGATCCAAAGAAAATTTCAACTATTGTCCACATGCCTACCCCAAAAACACCTAAGGACATTCGAGTTTTCAATGGCATGGCCCAATATTATCAGTGTTTCATCAAGGATTTTACTTTCATCATGGCTCCCATTATTAAACTACTACGAAAAACATAAGCTTTTGAATGGACAACAAAGTGCCAAAAGGCTTGGGAAGAAATCAAGTAACACTACATGGACACACTAATCTTGATTTCACCTCATTGGGACCTCGAATTTCATGTTCACACAAACGCCTCTAATTTGGTAGTTGGGGTTATGCTAGTGCAGAACCTTATGAAAAATGTGACCAACCAATTGCCAATACATCACGGTTATTCAACAACATTGAACAAAATTATACGATGATTGAAAAGGAAACATTTGCAATGGTGTATGCTCTCCACAAATTCCGTCATTATTTGTTGGGTAACAAATTCATTTTTTATGTGGACCATATGGGTTACTATATTTGGTCGAAAACCCTATGTTTTAGGAAAAATAGCGAGGTGGTTATTTTTCTTCTTGGAGTATGATTTTTCGGTAATTTATAATCCAGGAGATTTCACTTTATGGTAGACGCATTATTTCAAATGTCCAATCTCACAAAACAAAATGGAATATCAGACCAAACAACAAATGTTACTCTCTTCTTCTTACAACTAGTGGGGCTACAAGAAATTTTTGAATACCTCGCTACCAGAAATTTTTTGGTTCATAGAGTTATGAGCAAAAGAAAAAGCTAGCCTTGAAAGTTTTTTGCCGTTCTTTGGTACAGAGAAAATTATATTGTGAAGGTCAAGACCAAGTTCTAAAGCATTGCCTTGAGGACTCAAAAATACCCACAATGCTACACAAAATGCATGAGGGAGTTGATGGTGGTCATTTCTCATTTGAACTGACAGTTCGAAGGATCTTGGATGCCAAATATTGGTGGCCCACAATGCATAAGGATGTTTTCCAATATTCTCAAACGTATGACAACTATCAACAAACGGGGAATTTAATACAAAACAACATAGCAAAACTAGTAACTTCATTACCAGCAAAATCTTTATGAAGTGGGATTAGTTTTTGTCTGCCCAATCAAATCAATTAGCATATATATAAGGAACAAGTATATTTTGGTAACAACTAATTATGCCACCCAAATGGGTAGAAGCAAAAGCGTTATGCACAATATAGTGGTGATGACAGCATAATTCATTTATGAATTCATTCTCATTATTTGCTTATTTCAGTAAGTGATCAAAGCATCTCTCAAAAACATTATTTAAATTCTTACAAACAATTTTTTATTACGACATACGACCTCAACCACTTATTACCCACAAGGCAATGGACAAGTAGCATCCACCAACAAAGTCAGCGATTTGCTTCCTACTAAGTTAGTGAATGAGAACTGCACCAATTGGGATGAGCACCTACACACAATTATGTATGTTTACCACACAATGTTCAAAATAACCATTGGACACACATTGTTCCAACTGGTTTATGGCATTTGCCCTTTAATGCCAACAAAAAATTTGCTCCCCATGAACAATTCAAATTTTGATCAAGATTTTTCCCCCATCTGTATTTTCATTAGTCACATGGCAAAATTGGAACATTTGGATGAAACCCACTAGGAGGCAATAAATTTGAAAAGTACAAAGGGGTGAAACAGAACATTATGGGCTCAACAAAACTACAAAATCAATACTCTTTCTATGGGGGACATAGTTTTTAATCTCCAAAGAGTGAAAAAAAACACACTGGAAAGTTCAAAAAATGATGGTTTGGCTCTTATAAAATATAATATTATTTCCCCAATTATATTATACTATTAGTCAGCATTGACAAATTTGAACCAAATCCCATTTTGGTGAACATCAACAAGTTAAAACCCTACCGATACTTGGATAAAACTCCCAGAGGACTAGAAGCCACCATCGAAGGGGGAGGAAAGCGCAAGGAGGACTTATAAGAAGACTTTCAGGATGGTTCTACCGAACATCAATCTACACCAAAAATCATAATGAAACAAACAAATGATTTTGGTAACCATATCCCTACCAAATTGAAAACTATTTCGTTTAATTGAATTTTGGTAGTGACCAACCGAAAAGAAGGAATTCTACTGAATGGCATCTTTCCAACAAAAAAGTTAGAGATTATAATTCAAGTATTGCAGAAACACATTCCAACTTGGAATCAGTCAACAATAATTCTAATGTGGAATCTCCAATAGAAGATTCCACCACATATCACCTAAGATAGGTTCTAAACATTCTGTCTTGGAATCAAAACAGAGGATTTCCAATATGGAATCCACAAAAGAAAATTTTGTCACATAATTGTTAAAGGACATTGGGGTAATCTTAATTGGGTGTTATCCAAGTTGCCAAAATGACACCAAAAGAACATAAATGGTTTATCCATACCCATAAAACGGTTTTTACAATCAACATTGGGTTTAAGCACTTGAACTTTGGTATTAAAGGAGGCATTATTCATTCAATTATCCCTCTTTCTTTTCAATATTATTATGTTATTGAAATTTGCACCCAAATTTTTGTGGGGATGAAATAAACATTAGCAAAAACATGGCAAAAAGAATGAAGAGGAGGGAAAGTTTAGAGTTAAAACCAAAAGGCAATCAGATTGCATTGGAAATAAATCATGAGTAAAAGAAAAAAAAGAAAGATGGTAGTGACTCTTTCTGATAAAGAAAGATAATATTTTGAAATTTTGATAAGTTCTAGCAATGGCAACTAGAAAGGATGTGGAGTGGGCAAAGAATGTTAGAGTTTTTGATTTGCTCAACATTCAATTGAATTTGATTCAATTGTTGGTGAAGGAATTCTTATAGGCCATCACCCGTTTCAACCTAAACATCATTGAATTGGTAATATAGGAAGTTTCAATTTTCATCATTGAAAAGATGGTAGTCAAAATGTTCTAGCTATCAAAATCAAGTATTACCAAAATACCAACCAAGCCAACCAAGGAGAAGGAAAAAGAAAAAGAAAGGGAGAAGGAAGCTACCATTTACCAAAAAATTGTGCCACCAGAAGTGTTAGTCGACCAAGAAAGGTGGAAGCTTTCCCTCCTTAAGGGGATGTATGCCACTGGGATATGAGCATTAATTCAAGTAATCTAGCTAAAGGGTAGTTGGCTTATCTATGTAGCCAAAAAGTGGATGAGCTTGGTGGTTTTGGTAGAGCAAAGAATTCAAACAAACTGGGTTGTAGTTGTGTTCAACATTTTATACGACTAGCTACGGGATTTGTTTGCACCAACAAAACTCAAGACAAGTAGGGACAACACCAAATTCGTTGTTACCCAAGTTGTCGACATCCTACTCCAAAATTGGTTTTTGGTAGACCGACCTTCATAGTACTAGATTCTAAAGAGGAGGATGAAGGTGTAGCTAAGGCTCCACCAGAAACTTAGGCTACAAGAGGTAGTAGAATTACAAGAGTCCATTTTTGGCACATAATGATTAATTGGAGATGGATGATGTTGAAGAAGTCGATGGGACAAATACCTAACTGGAAATTTCACAACAACTAAAAATTCCACCAATGCTCCTATTGACTTTGTGATCTTGGAATTTGGGGTGATTTCATCCTAAAAATCCCATACTATCAACGAGAAAACACACACTAACATCTATAAATCACTCGATGCATGTAATCCAAAGAAGAAAAGTAGGATGTGAAATCCAAGTCCAATTTGGCTTGCACAAATTTTCGATGCAAGGCCTCAATGAAATTGAATCCCACGACAAAAGGCATCGAAACCCTTGCCATTTTTTCTAGTAAATTACATCATTAGTTAGAGGGAGAAGAAATTCCACTAAGGAAGATACCATAATTGGATACTCCATTGGAATATTTTTCCAATGGAACTTTGCCACACAATTCAAGAGAGGTAACTGAAGACCACCAGCCCCTTGACACTTCCTTTTCAGTATGTAACAAACTTTTTACACTTCCTATTGAAAACAAAATGACAATAGCCCCTTCAGTAATGACATCACTAAAATCTTTAAAAGTGCATTTGCTTCATACCAAGGATTATGCCCAAATCATGGGCAACATCTTAAAGGCTTTTTGGTTAGCCACAACCGAAAAGGAAACCATAGAGGGTGTGCTACAAAAAAACTTGCAAGAGGTGGCTGATTTGAAAAAACAGTTGCAATAGTTGCAAACTACCAACTAATTAGATGCCTTGACGATCCAATATTTGTAATCAGAGCTACCAAGTGTGGAAAGGACAAATAAGAGAGTGCATGAGTTGGAAATCAAAAACTCCAACTTCTGGAATGAATTACCAAAATTACACAAACGGCTTATCAAAATCAATAAGACTTTGAATTCCATTGATTTAGAATAGGCTACGCTAAAACAAACTTTTGAACAAAAGCAAGCCAACTAGAAAGTTGTCAAGAAATCTTTGAGCTTCATTGACAAGCTGCTCAAAACAATAAAGGTGAAGGTGGAGCAGCTATAGGGCTAAAACAAAGTGCTTACCAAAAAAACACAAAAATAGCAATTGGAGTTGCAAAAATCTAGTTGCTACAACAAGATTTAGAGGAAATGAAACAAAATTTGGGCATGGTTCTAGAGGAATTTGAGGCTTTAAAGATGGAGATGTGGACGTTGCAATAAAGGGCCAAACTCACCAATTTTTACCACAACCGAATGGAGGAGTTTGACAACTTCAAGATGGAATATGCCTTCATGAAAGCATAATTTGTCATTTATCAACAAAGGAGTAAGAAGAATCAAGTCGAGCAATGGGAATTACACAAAGAGTAGGTTGGTGAGATCATCTTAGAGGCATACCAATTCAAGCCCCTACCTTGTAAAAGTTAAAGCATTTTCTGGTGATGTGACTAATTTGACACTTTCTAGTACAATAGTTAAAAACAAACATAAGGCTTCGATGTTGGAATCGGTACAAAAGGTGAGGCTTCGATTTCAATACAACTAGAATCAACTATTGTCCTTGCTACTAATGTACTAAGTTTTGGTATCATATCAGAAGATGTAGAATTAAATGTTAGGGAAGAAATGGTAGATGTAATAGAGGTTATAATTATGGAAAAATAATGTAAACAATATAGACTATAATTACAAGGATGTAATCCCAATTAGAAAAGGGGATGATGTTGATGGTAGATTTTACCTAAACCAAATTTTTACCAAAGTTTTACCAAAATTGAACTTTCTTTATCGAAATTCATTTATTGACTTTTTTCTACCCAAAACCTTGTTAACGAAATTGGTTTTCACTATTGGTTTAAATTGAATTATATTTAGGACCAATTTTTTTGAGATTGGGCTAACTACTTGTTCCATCATTTCTGACTTTATTTCTTAGAGGTACTTAAGGCTTTATACCTTTGAAGATTGTACATGAGAATATTTTTCTAAGTAAAATTAACTTTTTCATGGCATACTTTTGTACATTGAATTCTATGTGTTGTTTTTTCTTTATATCTTGTGAGTATTTTGTCTTGTTTTTTATTTGCTTCAGGTTTCTTTTTGTTAAAAATTTATGAGGTTGTCCTACTTAAATTTTATAATCCCTTTGTGTTGAAGGTTTTTGCTTATTTAAAGAAAGTAAGAAGATAAAATCTTCTACTCCCTTATTTTATTCCTTTCAAAACCCGATAGTTCATTAGGTGGCCTTAATAGTTGACAACCATAACAAATGTGTCATAGCTAGTGCACAACATCCAAAGATCAAAAGTGGCCATGCATGTAATACAAAAACCAAAAGTTGGGGGAACATATCTCTCATTGGTTTTTGTCACAATATTTGGAAAGACTTCATTCACCAATGGTTGTCAAAATGGAAATTGTATCTACTCACATCGATAGAGGTTTTAATGCCTTGACCATGGATTTCAATGGATAACGAAGCACAATGTCCTTTAGTAATGTACAACATGAAATCTTCCAAAAACATTTGTTGTGTTGGGTCAAATTTGATATAAGGTCTTTGAGTACCAAAAAAAATTATAATCTAAAAAGGAAGGATAATTTATTTTTTATTTGCAACTGGTCTTTCATTGACAATTTTCACCATTGTCTATAGCAAAAACAACCCCCACCTCCTATACACCATTAGAACCAGGTTTTTTCAATGAACTTGTGCCATGGTCTTTGTTATAGCTTAAAAGTTTTTTATTCTTCCTTTGGGACAAATTTCTAACATCAATTTGCACTATAGAAAGGTGACATAAAACATATTGTAACATTTGTGGATTGCAAGAATTTATTATAACAACACCATTAACAACAAACACTAAAACAAAATCCATCCTTGTACAACACGTGATTTCATTAGTCCCAATGAACAGGAGTTAATGGGGATGCAATGAATTCATCGGTTTAGTGAACAAGGACTAGTGAACTACATTCACACAATTTTATAGCAGTGAAAATCCCTAATAATAAAAAATGCAATGAGGGCAACACAATTTATGATTAACTTGGAGTTGTGAAATAAAAAGTTGCCAAATTATCTCCATATTAAGTCTAGATACATCTTTTGATTGAATTAAATGTGATCCAATTGGGATGTTTGTTGATGACATAAATTGATCTTGTTCATATGAGAACTCAAATGTTGCACTTGTTGATGCCATCCTTTAAGTTACATGCATAAAACACCCAAAAAAATGAAAATATAAAACAAGTGAATCACTAATCCACTTCAAACCTATAAACAATTGTAACAAAACGATATAAAATATAATTACATTGTTCCACAAAAGTACACTAGAAAAGAATGAAACACATAATAAATGCAAAAGAAAAATGATTGGGAAAACTTACTTCGATGGAATTTTGATGAAGTGCAAGTGTGAATGCTTCAAAATGAAATTGTTGTTGCAAAGCAATACATAATTGGGTGACCACAAATGCAAAATGAAAATGTGAAAAAAACTAACAAAAAAGTGAAGCTAAAAACACAAATAACTATCACAAAATTGCAAAAAAATGAAGCTATCAATAGGAAATACAAAAGTAAAAAGTTGCCAAAAGCAGAAACTCAAAGTGTAAAAAAAAAAAAAATTCAAAAGGAAAGTGAAGGGAAAAACCCTAAAGCTTAATAGTAAAAAACTCCAGTAACTGCTGTGAAATTTCCAGGTGCCAATTAAAACTGACTGCGGCTTTTCCTTTTGGTACATTTCCAAGTGCCAATTAAAACTGACTGCGGCTTATCCTTTTGGTAAATTTCCCAGGTCCCAATTAAAACTGACTATGGCTCAACCTTTTGGTAAATTTTCAGGTCCCAATTAAAACTGTGACAGCTCAACCTTTTGGTAAATTTCTAGGTCCCAATTAAAATTGCGACCTTTTTTCCTTTTGGTAAATTTCCTGGTCTCAAACTGCGGCTTTTTCTATAGAGTCATTATTAGGTAGAGGGAAAGATACGGGTACCCGGGGTGACTAATTAACCACGTGTCGAAATCTGGAACGTTGACTGACATCTTAATTGACAGATTACTACTACACAACGGACTCCAAAATCCAAGTGCCAAAAGCGTTGCCTGACCGACTTTCCTTCCCTCTCCAGAACGCTTTGGGAATTAACACACCTGTGCATTATGCACAGGGTTACCACTAGTTTGGATCTAATCAAGTCATGTCCTTAATCAATTCATGTTCTTGATACCAAGATCTAGAACAACCAGTTTTAACATTTAAATCTAGGTACTTGCACAACACCAAGTTGAACCTACCACCATAGGGAAGTAAGATCCAATTATTATCACCAAGTTTTTTTTTTCAAATTTCTCAAATAGGTTCATTGGCAAGGATCTCTAACATTAATTAACATTGAATGACAACTATATGAAATGAGTTGTAGCATTTTTACAAAAGTGTTGCTACAAGTGGCGACTTAAGAAGTGCCTAAGTCTGATATGATTAATTTATTTTTTAAAATTCAAAAATGACAAAAAAATCCTTAAATTTGACAGAAAATTTGTGTTTTTTTCATCTTGTAAAAATAGTAAATTGCCAAATTGTGAAAATTCACCCCAAAAAAATAAATTGCCAATAGCTTATTTCCTACTTTGTAAATGGTTGCATCAAATTTGTATTTATTTTTCACTTTTCAAGTTAATAATCAAACCATGCAACAAAACTACGCATGTTACCAATCTTTTTCCAACACTGCCACAAAGTTCAATGGGGGAGGTGTTTAATATTTTCTGTTTTGTCCTTCATTCTTCCATCCCATTTCATAATAACAATGATCTTTTGAAGAATTTTGGACTAACAACCAAAAACACTATGCCCCCAACTTGTTCTTTGTGTGTTTCCACCAGTGTTGTGTACTTGTCAATAGCCATATATATAATGTGTAAAATACAATGTTTTTGTAATTCATTTACACAGCCTTGTGTAAATGTTTTGGGGCATGTAATGTAAATTCATATATTATATACCCTTAACACCATACTTTCTTGCAAATCCATATTAATTAATTGTGGGTGCATCTCAAAGCTCAATTTATTTTTTTGCAATGGGCCATTTTTATTGGTCCTTCACGAAAAATCATGATACTTTGATACTCCCCAAACATTAGCATTTTTTATCAATATGGGACTATGGTGATGTTATTCCAAGAAATATCTTGAATGCACATTTTGCCCCACCCCATTGCTTGAATACAACTTTTATTACTATTATTACTTTTATGATTTGTACTCAATAATATTTTATTATTATTGAGTACCATTTATTGTAGCTTTTACAAGAACTTGGGTATTAATTGTACTTATTGTGATTCATATTAATTAATTAAATTAGTTGTGATGCATCCCAAAGCACAAATGTTTTGATAATTTTTTTTTTGGTGCCATGGGCCATTTGGTTGACCTATCCCCAAAAACATTATGAAATCCCCCCCTCCCCAAATAGAAATCTCATTTTTTACATTGTTTTAGAATTCCACTGTTTCACACAACCATGTAAAACCAATGTATTTGTTTAGACTTACACTATTTTACATGGTTGCATAAAATCGATGTAAGTGTATTTATTTTTACACTTACACGGACATATCTCACATTTAGACTTACACTATTTTACATTGTTGCATAAAATCATATAAGTGTATTTATTTTTACACTTACACCTACATCCCTCACATTCTAGATTTACACTTAACACGTAGTGTAAGTCCTAAACCACTTACACACACAACATTGGTTTCCACTATCCTAGCTTGCCAAAATAGCCAACTCCACATACTTTGGTCAAATACTTTGGTCAAAGAGAACACAAACAAACAAAATTTTCAGAAAGGTTGTCTCATATTGCAAGCTTGGATATTCCACACTAAATCTTGACCACATCTTGATAAGGCTTTTGCAGAAGCCATATGGATGTCTTCAAAGCAAAACATGGTCATCTCATGTTGGGACTTTTCAAAACGCCATATGGGAGAAGAGACGCAAACAAATGAGGCCTAATTGTCAAGTTTGTGTATCATTTCTTCACTAAACTTTGAGCACATAGGAGTAGGAAAAAAGGCAGGCTTCCAGATTTCACCATTTTCTCCACTAAAAAAGTTAATGGAGAGAGAATCAGATATACCATTGAAAATTGAAAGCAAGGGAAAGTGTGTGTAATAAACTATAATAGAAATGTTACATTCCTGAAAAACTGCACTCGTCCAGTTTGCACAAATTCTGGCAAAGGAGTGAAAACTGATATTCTTGGGTGAAGAAAATTAAAAATAAGCCATCTTTTTTCTAGCCTGGAGTAGTACTCCATAGTCTTCACAATGGATGTGTGAGAATCCTCAAGGACAATGGAACCAAAGTGACAAGACAACTACAAAGATTTGAGCAACCCAAAGGAGTGAGAAGGTAGGTGTAAGTGAAAATGAACATTGTTGGGTTATGGGAATGCTGTTGATTCAAGGTCAGCCATTCAACATTAATTTCAAACAACAAGCTAATAAAAAAAAGGCTAAGTTGGATATATTTCAGTATTTGACTTATTGGCTAACCATAAGCTGAAGCTAAACTTGCCATTAGGCAGTCAATAGCTGCTTGGGTTTCTGCCAGATAGCATAAGATTGACCAGATGTTGCAAGCTGCCAATCATCCCAACATGGGCACCACTCACCTTCACCCAATTTCATGCACACTTTGTTGTCTATCATCGCTGCATAAACACTTGAATTTGCCTCCAATATCTCCACCTTTGACCTGCTATGAACTCCTTGCCATTTGCGTATAGAGATCTGGCCACCATAACATTTTTGTTGATTATAATTTGTGCACAACACCCTGGCTCACAAACTAGTGTAGCAATTAGGTTCTTGTTTCTAGGTATCACAACACCCTCTCAAATTCTGACAAGACATTTCCATAGTATATGGGCAGCTTCAACATATGTCTGTCAAATAATTAATTAATTTTGAAGACTCAATGTTGAAAAATAGGATATCCCAAAAGATTCTCTATGTTTCTTCACAAAAATTTGGTCTTTAAGAAAAGTACTTTTTGAAAATTTCAATAAATTTCAAAAAAAAAATGATTGGTGTCCAAGCGGACAAGGTACTACAGGTAGTAGTAGTTCTAGATTTTTACAAGGTTTTAAAGTGCGTACCATGTTGAGTATGGCATCCCGTAAGCCCTCACCCCACTCATACACATGGTCATAGAAGACACAGGGTTGACCTGGATGTGTGAGGATATATGCATAGCCCTGCACGAGACAACAAAGCAAGGGGGTCACAAAAATTGCCACATCTGACCTGGACCCACTACTCATACAACTTCCCGTTATCTGGCTTTAAAACTGTTTTTAGGACTGTAGTTTTAGGACTACAAAGTCATTAGGGCATCTCCACCCCACACCTGCAAACACCCCTTTTCATTAAATCCTGCTGCGCTCCTGTATTGATGTCCATTTTGCAGTGGTCATTTTAACCCCTTTAAAATCTTTTTTCTACTATGGATTTGGACAGTGACTATTATTCGTCCAGATGTAAAGACATAAATGGTCTTTGAGTATTTAAATGGGCTTTTATGATGTTTGTAGGTGGGGACAGTAATCATTAAACACTATTCTATTTTAAAATAAAGGAGTTGTTTACAGTTTTGGAGTGGAGATGCTCTTAGTCAGGGTTCCTGTGGGGGTATCCTGATTGTGACAGTGGCCATCTACTGCATCTAATTGTCTGTGCAACTTTACCCTTCATCTGGCTTTAGAACTGTTTCCTTTGTATCTTTTAGTCCTTGGCCGGGGTATTTGTAGGAGTACCCTGATTGTGACTGCGGCCATCTAATTGTTTGTGTTGTACAAATGTTTGTTGGGTGAGATGTGATCAAGGAAGTTTACCTGTACAACATGGTCACTTGGGAAAGGCCATTGAGCCTGTGTTTCCAAAGCAATGTATATGCCATTATTAGTTCTTTCAGCGAAAAACTCAGAAGCATTTTAAGCACCTACCTATATATCTGTAGGGAATAAAACTCTTCACAACTGAGACAAAGTTATGTGTTGGGTGGTGTATACCTGAGTTGATCCTGTGTCATGGTTGTCTACGAATGTGACAGCTCGGGATGGCCACATGCCCAATACACCAGGGGGTCGACCTTGTGCATCACGTAATCTCCACCATTCTCTCTTTCTCACTGCTTCCTGTGACAATGCCAAAACAAGAAAGCTCAGTGACTTTTTCACTTCACTGCCAAATGATGACAGTAGGACAAGGAATTTCTCATCAAAAAATTGCCAATCAGGTAGGTAAAAAAATTCAGGTTCAAACTGAGAAGAAGCTTGAAAGTGCTGTGAGAAAGACATATATATATTTATGTACCTGCAGTATGGCTTTGGTAGTGAAATCAAATGCACATGATAAACCTCCACATCCATCAATCCAGTTAACAGTTCTCTGCCTGTGGGCATCTTCAAGGACCCAAATCACATATACACAATTACTACCACATATGCAAATCACACCAAGAGGTACTGAAACCTTGGAGCCAACTAAGAATCTACTAACAGAATTTAACCATCTGCGGGAAGGAGTATCATCAAAGGTGTGATGCACACATCTAGCATTTCTTTTTCTGGAGCCTGAAAACTACATTCAAACTCTCCACTTTTGTACAGAAATTTTCCTCATGCAAAACCCCCCAAATGCTAAGCATTGATTCTCTGCCATGTTCATTGTTCATCCAAGCATGAGCCTGTGCAATGAATTTAGATTTGATAGAGCTGAAACTTCCTTCTTATGTTATGAAACTGCTGACCTTGGTTATAATCAAGAGCATAGTCAGGACCGACATAGCTACAATCATCCCAGTACTCTCCAATCGATAATTTAGGCCATGATGCTTGAATGTACTCCATCACAAATCTAGCACTATAACTGCAGCACAGGCATTTACAAAAAACATTTTCAAATCATTCCTCACAGGTGCTACACTTTCATATGTTATGTATTTCACATGTGAAATTAATTTGATTCCATAATTACCTTAATTCAACTAATTATATTGGAATTCATTTGAAATTAATGTAATATCTTTGCATTTTGAAATTCAAAGCATTACCAAAAATATACATATCTATTAACATGCAAAATTACACAAAATATAATTATGTAAATTAGACATGTGAAATTGATTTCATCATGGAAATTGCAAATTTGGCATTGACATGGTGGTACTCACCCCTTGGCAAAGTCAAATCGAAAATCACTGAAGCCAAGGTTATTGCGGAGCCAGTTCATCCAGTTTTTTAGGTCATTCCGCACAAACTCTTGGGTGTGATCAATGTTGGGTACCCCTTCAAAAATTGCCCCTGTGCTTGGATTCCCCTAAAATTACAGAAAGAATAAAACAAACAGAAAATTTTAGAAAGGAAGAATTACCAACCTGGTTTACAAGGTTCATTGGTATGACTAGCAACCCAAACAACTTCTGTCATGGGGGATAGTAATGCAGAATGGAATCAAAGAAACCAGCAGAACATGTTCAAAGGAGAACTTGGAAGTTCAAACCTTTTGTTGTCATGTAAATTAGAACATTTTTCAGGACTTCATATATGGGTATTTTGAATTATTTGCAGCAATTGAGAATGCTAGAACTTATAAGGTGTAAAGCTATTGTTCTAGTTCTGGTTTGGCAGATTACGTCATTTTCTTGACCACATTATATGACATAATCGTCTATTGATGATCACACACTTGTAATAGTGACCAACAATTGTCTGTTGGAACATGAATTCTTTTCTAAATCATTGAATCTGCAACCCCAGACCTTAATATCATGGAATGGCCTCACCCTTGCCGATTATGTTGGGTGAGTCACCTAGCTTGCCCTAACAGTCTCACTGGGCAGGGGCTTGACCATTCTATAGTAGTAGATACATAAAAAGGCTAGCTCTGATGGTAGTGATCAATGAAGGGAAAAAAGAAGGATTGGGGAGAAGGGGGAGGAGTGAGAAATATTACCAGGCCACCAGTATCGCAAGTGACAGCATGCTCATCCCATGGCATGGGCATTCCATCATATCTGTTGTATAGACCACCAATCCCTTGACAGCTGCCGATGCGATGGTTGATGACTACATCTGCCATTGCCCGCAGATTCCTTCGATGCATTGTCTGCAGCAAATTTCTCAGCTCCCCTTCACTACCATATGCTGTGTTCAATGAATAAAGATCTCTCGGAAGATATCCTGAACTCAGCAAAATAACACACACATTCCAATTGAAAAGTTACACAAAAAGTCTGAACAAAATTACTGTTGATTTGCTGCCACCAGTGCCATTACTGTTGGCCCCCCACCCAGTATCTGTGGCCTCCTTAAAATCTTCCTCTTTGTGCAGGAGACCAAAATAAAATCTGCCAGCGCATCACCATATGCTGATGATGACTGAGACCTACTAAGTAAAGCATGGGGAAAGGAATGATCAAGAATTGTGTGCAGACATCCATGATGGGTTACACAAAAATTGGCAAAAAGCTGTAAATTTGGAGTAAGACAAAAACCTTGAGGGGCAAGAGAATCAAATGCAGGAGGAAGCCACATTGAGGTGAAACCCCATGCTGAAAGTTCAGAAACCTTGTCTTTCAGCCTATTCCACCATGATTGCTGCTTATGTGATTCCCAATTAAAGCCCTGGACACCACATCCACCAAACCAACTATAATAAAAATGACATCAGACCCAGCAATTTTTCTCCTTTCAGACATCAGCCGGAAAACACTCATGATCCACTTGTGACATACCATCTAAATTTTTTTAGTGACAGTGAACTTGTTGAATTCATCATCAAGACCTGGATATATAAATAAACTCATCAAGAACCCATTTTGCATCAGAAGAACAAGCGCAGAGGACGGAGGAACTTATTACCTGGAAAAAAATTTCTCTGCCATTACGAAGTATATCATCATTGCCTGTTAGATAAAATTAGCTCCACATTTTTAGTGGAGTGATGATGATGTGCACCACATTAACCATTCATTGAAGAGAAGGATAAGAGGATCGCAGAGAGCTTCTTCCTCAACACAAGTCCATGGTGTTAGAACGGGTGCAATGTCTTTCTTACCATTCAAGATTTCATTTTCTAATTGTCGTGTGTCCGTTTGTTCCACCATCTGAACAATAACACCAAAGGACAAAATCTGATCTTATTATTACCCGCATGATAAATAAATTTGCAACTGGAAAAATCAAAATGATGCAGGAGAGTATTTTAATTACAAGGATGTATCTTGAGCACCCATGTTGGACTTTGTCTGCAATATTGTACCTGTAGCTCCTCATCATCAGGGAGAGAACTTTGGTCCCCTACTGACTCAAGCTTGTAGTGAGAAGGGTTTTTGGGTCTAGTTTTCTGAGCTCCATCTAGCTGCTGAAATATATACAAACCCTAAGTTTATATTAGCTGTTTTCTCAACTAATTAATAAGGATACATAGATCAGGTGAGAAAGTGGTTAGTCTTCAAGAAATAGCTGAAACATTTTTTAAAAAAATTTAATGACAGCAAAAGAAAATTGAGCAAAAATTAGAACTCCTAGCAAATTGATGCCAAAGTTCAACAAAAAGATCCTTACTGCTTCCTGTATGTCATCCATCAGCTGCTCTTTGGAAATTGGGAAGTAAAATTAGGAATTCTCAAACCCGCTGCTGCATCACAATGTAGACTTCTTTCTCTCTCTCTCTCTGTATGTTGTGTAAGAACTACACCCAGAGTTAGTCAGACTTTGTGTGTGTGTGTGCGTGTCTCTGTGAAACTTGATCATCATCTGCGTCAAATTGAGCACCACCCACTTTGTTGTTGTTGTTGTTGCTTTTTTCCCTTTTGACATTCAATTGAAGTTCCTGACAAATGCTCAACATCATCAAAACCAGAATGATTCCATTCCAGTATGAATATATTTTACTCGGTTGAAGAACCAAGAATAATAATAATCCACAAACATTTGTTTCACGGGCCAGCTCCTGAAGGTTGATTGATTGATGAGAAATTGCAAAGTAGCACTCAGGTACTATGATTCATCCTAGATTCAAACTAGAGATCATGCTGCTGCTGCTGCTGTTACCTAGCTAGCTAGATTCTGTCTAAGATTGCATAAGCAAACTGTTGCAATTATGGCAGCAATTGTGAAATTGCAAATCTTCCTCAGACCAAATTAAGGGCAACCTCATGAAATCCCAGCTCCCCGCAACTTAATTCCTTTCAAACATTCCTCCCCGACGCCCCCAAGAAAACAAAAAAATCTCGAACTCCGTGGCAGGCACATCTCAAAAAAAAATTCTCCCTTCTGAAGAATCTTAAGGTCATGGATGATGATGACTCTTACATGATGGAAATAAAATTAGCGGCCGCAAATTCTGTATGATGATACAGCAGCAGCAGCAGCAGCAGCAGCCCCCTGCAGCGCTCCATCTGCCATATAGACAACACCCACTTATCTACAATCACCGCTGCAGCAGCGGAATAGAAAAATAGCCGCTAGGCTACCACCAACAACAGAAACAGCAACAACAAGAATCCTTTTCCTTCTTCACAACAAATCCGTGAAAAGAATCAGTACAAAAACTATGTAGTAGCGAGGAGGCTGGGAATTGGGAAGTAGGGTTCAGCTGGATTTGGCGACAAAACGCAGCCCGACACAAACAAACGTGCCATCCCTCGATTTGTGGCTGCATTTGGGCGCTGCGGATTTGGCGCGACTGGAAATCTTCCCGCACATTCACACAAACAGTACACTAGGGTAGACACGCTCAACACCCCAACGCACGCCTACCGACGAACGCCCCATTAGTTTAGTTTAGAGGAGGGCCTTCAAGGAAACAGCCCTGTTGCACACTCGACTGCTTATGATTGAACAGAACGTCTGGTATGAAATTGATGTGCTCACTTTATTATTTCAAAAAGTGGTCAAAATATTGCCTTTTATCTTCACTGATGGGTGTAAAACTGAAGGGGCATTGATAATTCTCACTCATCTCATTGTCTTGTAATGTTTAGTCATTGGAGATTTTGTGAACACAATCGAGAATAAAAATGATTATAAATCATGGACATGTGGGAAAGGGGAGAGGTTTGTTATTGTTTTGTGTTGGGGCTGTTGGGGTTCATTTTTAGAAAGTCATTGAACATTTGTAAAATTATTGTGTAATATTGGGGTTGAGTGTTCATTAAATTAGGAAAAGGTTGAAAGGGTTTTCCTTTTTTTTGTTATTTAGTGTTTGGGGTGTTTCGGGGCAATTTTATATACAATACAAAAAATTGGCATAAACTTTGTTTAGTATTAGACACATGGGTTGTCCTATTAAACATGAGTTATCCCATTAAACCAAGGCAACTAAGCACAAATCTAAATAATGTTTCAAAGTTTAATCATGGGCTCCTAAATTATCATCAACAAAAAGGAGCCCTAACTTAGGACACTAAACATTGGACATTAATGAACCACTTAAAGCTCATACTTTGCAAATTCCCTTCAACTGTATGCACATTTTTCCTCCAAAAAATTGCAACATATTCACAAGCATTTGGGCAACCCTCAATATAACTCATAATTTTTCTTTGTTTTACATCACTTTTCTCAGGATGTTATCTTTAGAAGCAAAAACAAATTTGAAAGCATTCCAATATTCTTTTAAGAAGGTTAAACTTTAGTTTAAAAGTCTTGAAAGATAGAGTAAATACAATAGACTAGTGCAAGAAGTAACCATGAGAAGAATGTAATCAAATATGTCTAGAGATGTAAAAAGTGAAAGAAATAACCACAAAAGAGTTGAAATCAAATCTAACTAAAGATGCAAAAGTGCAACAAATAAACATAGTGCAATTGTAATCAAACATTGATTACAATTGCAAACTTTCTAGAAGTAGCCACAAAACAATTGCCATTAGATTTTATCAAAGATGTAGAAATGCAAGAAATTAACATAGAAGATTTGTAATAAGATTTGAAAGGTAAGGGAGAGGAATAAAAAATCTTGCAAGGGGAGGGGGGAGGGGGGGCACTAGTAAAAATAATAATAATAATACATGAGTAAAAATATAGGGTGAAATATATTGATTGTTGGGTTAAAATTATAAGTTAATTATTTTTTAAAATGGTACATTTCATTCAAATAATCAATTTAATTATAATATAAGGTATGTATTAATCTGAAATAATGGATTATAATTAATATAGGGTGACTTTTATATATATATATAAGAAAATTAAATAATAATAAGATGATAAAAAATTTGCTGAATAATTATTTTATACCCCCTCTAAAAATGGTCATTTGATACATGTAGATCCCAAACTTTATACTAAATGGAAGTGAAAAGCGAAACAACATAGAGATCGAAGTTTTGGACAAAATTTATAATGAAAAGTATAACCAATACCTTTACAATTGTTGGGTTTCCAAGTTTGTAACTAGTCCCACCTTTTCTACCTAGTAATTCAAAAAGGGACAAATTCCAACAAGCTCAAGCTCCATGTTCATTGAAATTTATTTCCACAACCTACATAACAACATATCACAATTTGGTTTGGGAAGATTTCTCATTTAAAAAAAAATTGTATTCTAGATTTAACATTATAATGTGGCATGCATATCAAACATATCCAACATTAACAATTTTTTGTTCTCTTGGGTAGATTACAAAAAGAATAAAAATGTACCTCTTGTAGGGGCAAAGCCTACTCCACCCACTAGCTTGAAGCTAAGACCAAGAGGGAAGGGGAGTCCATGATGTTGCATATGCCTTGCAAAAGACAAAATGGAGTGGCACTAAACAAACAATCAAACAACAACAAAGAAAACATCCTACCAAAGTCAAACCTCATACGTAAGCCTCCGAGTGCTTATAGAATCTTATTAGTGAGTGGGAAGGGAAGTGGATAGATGAAGCACTTGAGAAAACAATGGATGCAATAGAAAGTAACAACACCACATTGAGGAAGGCAAGTAGGTTATGGAGCATACCTTTAAGCTCTTTATGTAACCATTTAAATGGTAAAACATGAATGAAAAAGGTTAGGTTAAAATGAGTTATAATAATAAAAAAAGATGTTGCAGTACTTACTTGGATTTTGGCTATGCAAAAAATAGGTTTATCAATTAACATACAACAACTAAATCTAAAGGTAATAGAAATCACCAAACCAAACCAACACCATTTCAAAATGAGGTTCCATAATATAGTTGGTGGTATTGTTTTAAATGGCGTCATCTAAATATGTCTATTCGTCAAGCAAAAGGATTGAAGGTGTGTAAAGCATAAGGATTAATTCAACAATCTTGCCAAACATTTTATAACAATTTGCAACTTTTATACAACAAAAAAATTACCCAACATATCACACATGGAATAATGATGAAAATAAAATTCAAGCAAGCAAACAAGTAAGGGCGAAAATGTTAGCCAAAAGGTGGTTCATAACAAGTCTATAGCACCATTTGAAAATCTAAGGTTATGCACCCCCAAGCTCCTTAATGGACTCAAATGTGAATCTAAACTGAAAGAAACGGAAAAGTAAGGAGTTGGGGCACGTTCCCTGACTCGCAACACTTTGAGCGGTAGAGGGGCATGCTAGAGCTCCAGGATGGGATTAGGAAGAGTGATAAGCATCAAGTACTCACACGGACCTGCACAAAACCAACACAAGGTTAGTGCATAATTGGAGCACTTTTGGTGCTAGGACAAGCCATGGGCAAACTCAGACTCACAAGACTCACCACGGCCCAAACTTGGGGGAAACCATCACTTTCCCCCTTATAGTATACTTTATGCCTCTCCACAAGACTCACATCCAAATGGCTTTTTGTCTTAGGACTCCCAAATGGGAGTCCCGAAATTACCAAAGTTGAAACTCCCGCGACTTTGGGACCCCATAACTTTGTGTGCAGACCTCTGATTAAGATGAGGTCTATAACAAAGTTGTAGCCCTCGTTGAAAGCTTCCCAATGATATTTTTCACACCACCTACATGCAAGGAAATCAGGGCGATTCCTGACTTTTAGTGGTCGAGAGTCAAACTGCCAATTTGACTCTCGGCCCTTCTTTTGGCCATAACTTGTGTTTAGATGTCCAAATGGGTCATGTGAGCCCATTTTAGACATCTATGTTTCAAGATATTTCCAATGGTATGAAAAACTCTTCAAGCCATTGGGTTTTGACCCTTGCAATCACCCTTTGAACATTTGGGAGTCCACTGCAACTCCAACCCCCAACATGGGAGTTCACGTGGGAGTGTGAGGGTTCTTTCCTTCACATTTTTTTGCACTTCTGGGGGCATGAGAATGTGACTCCCAAGCTTAGTCTTGGCCCGCACCTTTGCAAGCCCTTTGCCTTGGTCACGAGCCCAAGGCTAGGGTTGCGACATAAAGAATGGCTCACTATGAATTTTGTAATTAATGTGCAAGAGGATTTCTACTAACATTTTCTATCTTTAAGGGTGGAAGACTGTGCAAAAATTACATCAAAAACTATAAACCAAGCACATGTATGGCAATGTAAAAAAAGGCTTGGATGACAACAATTTTATTCAAAAAGTTCTTAAGTATTCTCAAGAGATTAATTCCTAGTGGGATTTCTTTAACCAACTGTCACCCATTAATTCTAGATGGGCATGGATCACATGTTATTCTACAAACAATAAAACAAGCCCATCAATTTGGTTCAAACATGGTTATTTTACCATCATATATTTCACATGTTTTACAACCCTTGGATGTTTCATGCTTCAAATCATTCAAAACTACATTCGAAAAGGAGAAAGATGGGGCCATGGTAAAAAATAATTATAATGCACCAAACAATCTCACATTGGCTAGCTGAGTAAATAAGGTGCTAGACCAAGGATTATCAAAATAAAAATTAGATCTGGGTTTAAAGTTATAGGGATTTAACCATTAAATCCAAAAGTTATGGATGAAAAAATCAACCATGTAAAAGTGTACATGGCACAACCTATAAACATGGAGGAAGTAAAACAATATAATTCAAAATTTGAAAGAAAAAAAAAATCAATAATGGGGTGAAAAATTAATAGCAAAAGAATTCCTCAACATATCAATTACATTTGAGAATACAAACACAATTAATGAATAAGATAAAAAATGTTTTGTTATTATGTGCACATGCCAGAAACCCTATTACCACACAAGTGGAAGGACCGGCAAACATTATTACACTAGTAATAGACCTAGAAGACCTTTTAATGCAAAAAAAAGGAGAAAAACAAAGTTCTTTAGGTTCAACACTCTTTGGCCATGTCCCTTCACAAGTTGTTGCCACCCCATTTACTTGTAAAACAAATGAAAGAAAAATCCAACTAATAGTTGATTATAACATGTCCCATGTGGTCACTTTTGAAGAGTATTTAAACATGATGTGATAAAAAACAATGGCCAAGGCAACAACAAATGAAATTTAAAATGTAAATGAAAGGAAAAGGAAAAGAGGGGGTCCAAAAGGCTAGTTGAAATGTGGGTGCCACAAATAAGAGCCATAATAAGTGTAATGATTCCTTACATTAATACAAAATGGGGTGCAATTCATTGCCCTAAATCGCTATGAGACCTTAAAAGTGAAATAGGTTCACTACACGTTACTGGTTAAAATTATTTCACTATAAGGTCACTACATAAAGATCATGTTTTTATTATTAGTTGACATAATTCATTATTATAATTTACTATGGTAAATAGGTTTATTTTTATGTTGTTTTAAATACCATTGGCTATTTTAGACTATACCCAATATTGTTTTAGGTTAGTGTAGTTATTTTAAATTAAACCCTAAGTTATTATAGGTCATTATAAGTCATTATACCATTGATTACACTTTATATGATTATAAATTCTTATACTTTAAAATATCCTAGCTTATTATAAGCTTTCTACCTTAAGTTATTTTAAGTTAAACTATTTAATTAACCCTAAATTATACTTTAAGTTAATTTAATTTAAATTAATAAATGTTATTTTAAATTATATTTTAGGTTATTCAAGGTCCTTTTATTTTATATTATTATAAGTTATTTTATTCTAAGGTATACTCATTTAAAATAAAATAACATATAAAAAATTGTAGATTATAATTTAAGGTGGAATAACCTAGGGTATAATAATCTAAAATAACCAATAACAGTTTAAAATAACTTGTAATAAAATAATTTAAAATAATCAAAAATAATTTGTGATATAATAATCTAAAATAACCAATAATAGCCAATATTAACCTATGATTAATATCATAGAATAATTAATAATGATTATGATATAATAATTTACAATAACCTATGGTAATTAACATTGAATAACCACAAATAACCTATGATAAAATATCCAAAAATAACATATAAAAAAAAGATTAAAATAATAATCAATAGGCTACGATAAAATAACCAATAATAACTGGTAAATACCTTAAAATAGTTAATAATAACTTAACGTAGAATAACCAAAAATAACCTATGGTAAATAACCTAAAATAACCAACAATAGCCAATGATAAAGTAGCAAAAAATAGTTTAAGGTAAATAACATATAATAGCAAGCAATAACCTATGATAAAATAACCAATATTAATTTAAGGTAAAATAATTTAAAATAACAAGAAATAATTTATGATAAAAATATAACCAATGACAATTTATGATAAAATAATTTAAAAAACCAATAATAGCTTATGATAAAATATTCAAGAAACCTAAAGTAAAATGATCAATAATAGTTTGAGATAGAATAACCAATAATAGCCTACAATAAAATAACCAACAATAACCTATGGTAAATGGTTTAAATAGCCAAACATAGCTTACAACAAAATAGCCAACAATAACTTATCATATAATAACTAAAAATAATTTATGGTAAGATAACCTAAAATAACCAACAATAGCCAATGGTAAAATAACCTAAAATAGTTAAGAATAATTTATGATAAAATAGTCAACATTATCTTATGATAAAATAGCCAAAAATAACACATGATAGAATATCCAATAATATCCAATGGTAAAATAATTTAGAATATCTAATAATAGTTTATAATAGAATAACCAACAATAGTTTAAAGCAAAATAACCTAAAACAACCAACAATAACCTATGCTATAATAACCAATGATAATCTAAAGCAAAATAGTTTAAAAGAATCAACAATAACCCACAATAAAAATAACCAACAATATCTTACGATGAAATAACTTAAAATAACCAACAATGGCGTATGATATAATAACTTAAAATATCTTATGGTATAATAACTAAAAATTTGTTAAGAATTTCCCAGGATAACCAATAGGCCTACGATAGAATAACCTAAAATAACCTATGGTAAAATATCATAAAATAACCAATAATGGCCTATGATAAAATAACCTAGAATAATTTATGGTAGAATAACTAAACATTATCAAGAATAATTTAAGGTAAATAAGAATGTGCGTAATGATATGTGATGACAAAAAAATATCATTCATTTAAACAATGGTTCAATGGTTTAAAACTTATTTTTTAAAACCTAGAGGTGAAAGGACGTGAAAGGTTCAAACCTTCACACTTACACCTTAAGTTGGTGTGCAAAATGTTTAAATGGGCTAGGTTCCTAATTTAGGCTAAGTAACTTAGTGAAGGTTCCTGGGTGCTTAGCCTAGGTGACGCGCTCCCAAGTCCTTAGTTAGTTCCAAGTTGGGCCTAAGTTACTCAAGTTGTGAAATTGTGGAGGACTTGGGGCACGCTCCCAACTTTTAGCACTAAAAGGGGTGGAGGGGTGTGCTAAAGTTCCAGGATGGGACTAGGAAGAGTGACAAGCTATTCACTTATTCAAACCTGCGTAAAACCAACTAATAAATTAGTTAATTCATTTTCTAGAGCACCTTTGGTGCTAGGACAAACCATGGGCAACTCTAGACTCACACGACTCACAACGGCCCAGACTCGAGGGAAGCCACCACCTTCCCCCATATAATATATTTTGTGCCTCTCCATGGCACCCACATTCAAATGGTTTTTTGTCCCGGGACTCCCAAGGAGGAGTCCCAAAATTGTCCTAGTTTGGACTCCCAAGACTTTGCAAGATCATAACTTTTTGCTCAGACTTCTGATCGGGATGAGGTCTGAAGCAAACTTGTAGATTTCCAATGGTGTGTCACACTTCACCTGCATGCACCGGGGTCGGTTCGGTTCCTGACTTTTAATGATCGGGAGTCAAACTACCAATTTGATTCCTGGCCTTGTTTTTTGCCATAACTTGTGCTGCATATGTCCAAATGGTTCATGCGAGGCCATTTCGACATCTACACTTCAATAACTTTCCAATGATATAAAAAACACACTAATGCGAGGTGTTTTGACCCCTGCAATCGAACTCTGAAGTTTTGGGAATCCTGGAGGACTCACAAGTCCCCATTTCGGGAGTGTGAGTTTCATCCTCACACACTCTCAAGGAGGGTTGCGACACTAGGTTCATAATTAATAATGAATGAATTTATTATTAATGATTTAAGTAATAATGAATTTGATTAACTATTGGTGGATTCAATTAGCTATTAATGAACTATTAATGAATTCACCTATTCGTAACAACTAATCCCTATTTATTAAGGGGTTGTTCATTTTCACCATGGTAAATTTGTTCAATTACACTCAAAATTTAATGAATCACATAGTGAATTTGGAAACATATTGGTATGATGTTAGTTTTTCACATTTAGAAGTGGTGATTTAATTTGGTGTTGAAAATATAAGACTTATATGTATATTGTAAGGTTTTTAATATATCATTGGAACATGTAAATTAATTTGAAATATATCCAATGAACAAAAAAAATTCAAAATCATTCATTAAACACCGTAATGTTTGTTTTTAAGCACAAAAATGACTTGCAAATGAATTTCAAAACTTTGATTATGACATTTTTTTTGAAATCTTTTACATAAACCTTGACATAATAATATTTTTAAAATTGATATTTTAAAAGATTTTTTTGAGGACTTTTGTGAAAATATTCTTGCAAAATTAATCCCTTAACTAAACAAATGTGATTTGTGTTATCCCATTGGCACCCACCTTGATTATTGGTAAACGTGCAACTCAAAAGTAGAAATCAACAAGGGCAATGTTCATGCAAACATGGTTTTAATGGCAATAATACAAATGTTCTATCTTGTTATTGACATGTGTTTATAAATTGAAATGATTTTGTTGAATGGTATAATGGTATGGATAATGCTATATGTATAGCTTGTTGTGTAAACATTTGTTGTGCGTTTAAAAATGCATTTTTCAACTTTTTAATGTTTTCAAATGTTTTTGTTTTTTTTGTGTTTACACTTGTTTAATATGATTTTCATTTCTAGAGTTACATATTTATCTATTTTTGTTAAATAAAAAGTACAATACGATGTTGTTGCATATGGATTAAAAATATATTATGCATTTATATTTGTTCACCATAAAGGTCCTGCATGTATGCCAAATACATTTGTACGTATATCATTCAATGTTCATTTAAAAAATAAAGTTAATTTTTATATTGTGTATCATAATCCAAAAATATATGTTTCTTCATCTATTTTTAAATCCAATAAAATTTGTTCAAAAGAAATATCTTCACTAAATCCCATGTTGATAAGTTTTTTATAAATTTTAATACTAATTTCACCATGGTTTGGCATACGATCTTATTCATCTAAAGGCAATAATTTTTTGTATGTTTCATTAGTGGTTTTGGATACTAAAATTGTACAAATTGGTTGATTTTTTTTTACACGTTCTTTTATGCTAATGTATTTGCATATCAAGAATTTCATTTCAAAGCATTATTTGATCAATTGTTAAATATTTATTTGCAAATCATTTAATTTTTTCATTTTTTGAAACACCAAATGGAGGAGCATTTTGTACCCATAATAATACATGATCATGAGGCAAACATGGTGATTGAAATTCAATTATGAAAAAATAATCCCTCACTTTACCAAATATCAAATCAGTATTTCAAATAAATTTATGAATTAATATTCATTATATGTTCATAATGTGCACAAGTGACAAGATCATTTCTAACAAGTTCCCTAATACTTAATGAATCATCTTTCTTTATTCCTAATTTTTCACCAATGTATTGATCATATAATTCTTTTAATGTTTTTACAAAAATCAACAAATTGTTTACACTTGTTGTAAATATCACAAATAATGTTAATGGGCCAAGTTGCTTAATCATTGTAAACACATCTTTACGAAGATGATCTAAATAATTTGGAAATGTTCTTATTAGATTCGATTTTTTATATCCTAAATTTGATTTCAATATTTTATTTAGATTCAATTTAGTTGAAACATCATTATCTTTTAAAACATGGTCTAACAATTTTGCTTTACAAATACGAATCCATGCATAAGATAATATGAATTATAATTTTGATTGTTTTTAAATATATATTACTTATATGATATGCAATTAAAAATTTTATACTAGTTAATTTTACTTGCACAATCTTTTGATAGAAACATGTAAGTGATGGTTTTGGATGCCCATAAAATAATGTTGAAAAATTGTATTATTTAGAATGTGCATCACAAAATAATCTAAGAGGTTGAGAACCTTTTCTAGGAACTATTATTATTGATTTATCATTATCATTAATAACATGTTTAGGATTTAAAATATTTTGCATTAATGTGTCTCTGCAATCTTCATCAACTTTTTCAAACATGTTTCATTTTTTATTTCAAATTTTGCATCAATTGTGTTTCTTTTAATTTAGAGTTTCATTTATATTTGCGAATTCCATTAAATTTTGCCAATATGGTCTAATCAAAACTTTAAAATATATATATAATGGAATTTGGAAAAGTTATTGTAAAGGTTTTATCACTATGTTAAAACAAACATAACTTGACATGTATATGGATTTGTATTCTAATTTTTTTTCAAAAATACTACAATTGAACTATCATCATATGGTAATTGAGGCAATATTATTTGTACCAAATTTAAATTTGTTGGAAAATTAATAACATTTCCATGCATTCCATATTGTCCACACTTTTTTAGTTGGAATATTTGTGTGAATGTAAGACGTGGTGCAATCAAACATTCTTCAATTTTATTTAAAATTGGAACAAATTTAAATTTTGATTAATTATTTGTAATATGTTCACGTAAAATCATGTTCAATTGTTTGGCACAATCAATTTTCTTTTGAAAAGAATTACATATGAATATAAGATCTTCTATTTTTCATTTCTTAAATCATTAGGAAATTTGTTAAAATATAATTTAGAAACAAAATGAATTTGAAATGCAAAACACAATGTTTTAGAATAATAACATGCATGTCTAGCAATGTCTTCAATATCTTTTTTATATTTGATAATATTTTTGTCATCATTTTTTTGGTCAAGGTTTTTTTGGGGTTGTTGAAGTTAGATTTTCTTTCATTAATGGGACAAAATTATTAAGATGATTTTCATTTCTACTAGTCCCATTGAATGGTTTTAAAACATCTTTGTTAAGAAAATCACAACCCATATTTGTTTCTTTTTTATTCAAAACATGACATGGATTATTTTTACTTGTAGGACCAATGACATTATTTTTAATATTTTGTATGTTTTCAATTGGATTTAGTTTTTCTTTAATTATAATAGGATTTGAAATTTTCTTACAAGTGTTAAATCAATAAGATTGTCTTTAACAATATTATCACATTTGACATTACATTTTATTACCATCATTTGATTGCCATCATTAAATTTTTTTTTGGACAATTTTTCTAATTTCACATGTTGAATAGTAGGTGGAACAATTGGTGAATTAAATGAAACATGTGGAAGAAAATCCATAATATTTTTAGGGTTTTTTGGTTTTTTTGTTGAAAAAGATTAATTTCATGAACATGATCTTCTTGGGATATGCATTTAAGATGCTTAAAACAACATTTAATTTGTGATGTGTTTAAACCTAAATATGGATAATTATGAATAAAAGCTAATGCAGTATCTTGTGATAACCATTCATGATGAATTTTTATTATTTTTACCAAATTTTTATTTAATTCAACATTCCAATTAAACTTTTTTGTTTATGTTGAACCTCATTATTTTCATTATTGATATTATGATTTTTTAAAATTTGTGTCATATGCATCATAAGTGTGAAAATTTGAAAATTTATCATGGGATCACATGTTATAGTAGGTTCAAAATTGTTGTTTGCATATAATATGTTTAAAACATGGCTTGCATTTTCATTTCCTATTTTCATGATAATTTGACAATTATTTTTGTTTCAAATGTGAACTGGATGTTGTAATTATTTTGATATTCAATATATGGCAATGAAATCACCCCACAATCCTCCATTCAAAGCATGTAATGACACTTTTTTGTATATAAGTAATTTCATCTGTTATTTCTCCATGATATAAATCATGAAATTTTTTTGGATTTAATTTACATTGACGATACTCCAATGCTTGAAGCATATTAATTGTTAAACATTTTTGTAAATAACACATGCTAGTTTTTTAGATTAATTTTGAACTTATTGAATAATTTAATAAATATGCTATTGAATCAAATAAATAATTTCTTACTTTATATTCAAAATTTTGAACTTGTTGCAAACCATGTTTGGCTAATTCAATATCTATTTTCATTATGTGTTATTTCCAAATTTCAATTTGATTATCTTTAACTTTGGGATTTGAAAATTATGTGAAATTTATCTTTGCAATTGATAGTAAACCAAATGAGAATTGAAATCAATCTAAATTGTCCAAAAAAAAAGAGTTAAAAGTTATTTAATTTTAATTTTTGTAATCCACCTAGTTTTTTCAATTAAAATTTATTTTTGAAATCAAAATTTAAATTTTACTTCAAAATATTAAAATCTTCACTTGAATTTTAAGAACTTTTTATTTTTATTTATGTTTGTCAAATCAATTTTAAAATTTTACTTCAAAACATATTTTAGAAATTATGTTTTTAATATTTTATTTTATTTTCGGTTCTTCTAATTAAATTATTTATTTATTTATACATGGAAAATATTTTTTCCAATTTTAGTTCAATTCTTTTCTTTTAATGTTATCTAAATAGTTCAAATGTTATCTTTAAAAAATTAAATTTATAGATTTTTTAATCAACTTTTTCAAATTTTTATGATATTTTTATATTTAAAAATATTAATACTTTGAGTTTTCACTATCAATGACAAGGTTTAATTTTCAAATCAAGCTGCAAGTTTTTCAAAACAAGTTTTTAAATCATCAAATTACATATTTAATCAAAATTCCCACAAGAAGTTGTAGATTCAAACAAAGTTCCAATTTCAAAACAAGTTATAATAAATACATATTCAAGTTTAAGTTGCAGGTTTTCAAAAATTAGTATATTATGTACATACAAAATATGTATAATAAATTTTTGTGCACAAAAACAATAATATGTCAAACTGTACAAATTATATTTCAAAATGTGATCTTTCGACTAAACTATTATTTGGACATATTAATTTGAATTACAAACTTCTTTTGCTTCTTCACTTTTTCCTTTGGAATTTTTTTCTAGTTCTTTTATTACTTTTGTACTTTTTTTTGTTCTATTTTTTTTCAAGCTAAAGTAACCCATCACCTTTGTTGTGAAACTTAAGACAAATTTGCCTTCAAGTTTTTTTTCTTTAAATAGGCGAAAGAAAAAACTTTGATTTGATTTGAAATCTTCAAATTGATGAGCTTGTGTCCAAGCCATGGCTTAATCCATGGGTCACACAATGTGTAATCAAATTCTTCACTATTGACTTGTTTGATTTTGCAAGTAATGCAAGGTTGAGATTGAGTAGAAACAATACACTTACAAACTTGGCAATAGTAACTAACATATCTATTTGTGAGAAATAGGAAATGACATTTTTCACAAATGTTCTTGAATCAAGTTACACCAATTGGGATTATCAATGTCCCCACAACTTGCAATCATAACATTAAAATCCATGGAATCAACATCCATAACTCACTTCATTATTTTTATTTCCTAATAAGAAAGTTTTGGACACATAAATAATTCAAATTTCAACATTCCTTAAAATTAGTTGTGAAATTTTGACCTCTATCCTCTTGTTGTGGATTTCAATCAACCTTTTAACAATCGTAGCATCAAGAGCAAGAATCACAAAGATGTTTAGTTACCAACTAATATTCACTAAACCAATAGCTTCCAATGTTTTGACCAACATTGTTGCAAGGTTGCTAGTATTATACAACTTAACCAACTACATGTATTGTGCATAGAATTCATGATAAAATGACAATGCATGTGCATTATTATAACCTAACCCATTTGCAACCCACCAAGATAAAAGTCTTGATAGATCAACCATATATCCTAGTGACCACTAACTCCATGGTGTTTAACTTTTCCAAATTTTCCCTTTGCATGAAACCTTGGACAAAATGTGTAGGGACGAAGCATAGGTAGACAAGGAAAAGGTCAATCTATTAATAACAGTAGTAAGCCCAACTTTTAATACAAATTCCCAATCTCTTCTTTCAAACTTGTTTATGAAAGTGACCCTAAAATTGAGGACCCATGTGAAGGACCCCACATTCAAGCAAGGGAAAAAGGTAAAAGCAAAGCTGAACCCTACAATTAGAGTCATTATCAAGTATTTAATTGGATCTACCAAGTCACAGTGGATATATTTTAACCCACTTCTAAGAACATCCGCAAACCCATACTTGTTGACAATCTAACCTTCAAAACAAACACCAAACATTTTTTGTTGCACGTCAATGATGCCAACAACATTCACAAGTGCAATTCTTTTCTTGCTTGGGCTAAGTATTAGTTGAACCATACAACACAATTCAAAAACTTCCCAACAACAACTTGATTACAAACAGATCAAATTGCTTGTACACTACACATTGTAATATGCACAACAAATAGAAAATTTACTTATATTTTGCACTAAAATATACACAAGAGACTAAAAACTTCATGAAACTAAAGCTCAATGTAGTTATGGAACACTTATAAATCTTTGGTGTGCTATGGTGTGCCAAAGTACAAACAAAAACTCATGAAAAGAAATCAACAACTCCAAAATTAAACTTCAAACAAGTGAACAAATGGAAAGAAGATTGTGAACAAGGCAAAATTCAAATTGCTTTAAATGTCACAAAACTTGTAGACTATAAACAAGACAAGCCAAGATGTTTAAAATAGGTTGTACTGAACTAAGGTTTCCCTTTAAATTTGGGTTCAAGTATACATAAAGTTTGTACTAAGTCTAAGGCAAGGTTTCTAATAAATTTATTGTTTACATCTAAATCTAGGGTTTGTATTAAGACTTTTGAGCTACTTGCTGAAACCTACAACAAAAACCTACAACTTACTTGCGAGCTGCAACAGTAGCAAATGAATTGGAGCCCTGGCAGAGTAGCAACAGTCAGGATGCAGCAGGAGGAGCTACTACAGCAATCCTCTGAGCATCTGGAGAAGGCTAGGTACTTAGGAGGAAGAAGAGGAGCCTCCTCCATTCATAGGATCTGAGCTCTTTCTAGTACCAAATCTAGGCAAGCTCAGTATTTTTCCAATGGAAATAATTCTGAGGAGAATAATCTGGCAATGACCCATCATCAATATAGCAAGCAAGTTGACTTTGGGCATCAACTCATGATTTGTATTTTGAGCAAAATTTATATATATAGCTTTAGAGAAATTATTTAGATAGAATATTGTGGCGGTCATTCTGTCTCTATTGCAGGTAGGCTTCTATTAAGAACTTATTTGTTCTTGCATGCATTTGTATTCATACATCTATGCTTGAACTGTGAGTAAATCCAGCGGCTGTTTAGCAAAGACCTACAAAGAACACCCAGTCTTTGAGATCAGTCGCGACATGTTTTCCATGACTAATAAAGTCTGCACAACCTTCCCATTGCTAAAATTAAGAAATTCCAGTTCAAAAAAAATTGTTGTAATTCCAAAATTCGACCATGAAAAATTAGAAGTTCTGGAAGATAAGCAATTAATGGACTGCTTTGTCAGTGTTGCATCCACATGGCCATTATAATGGCCAATCATTTTCAAATGGAATAAATTGTAGCTTACCTTGCTCAGAGGGACCCCGGGAGATTCACTGCTCAAAACTTCAACATCCCATATTAGTATGAGTACTGTTTGATCAGGCAAAATGTTGACTACATTGATAGATCATGGAAACTTGCCATGAAATCTTCCTAATACTGCCAGGGGGTTGCTAGAAAACAGATCCAGTATCAGAAATGGACACACCTGACAGGTGGTACAGGCTCTGCCACCTTTGAGAATAGAAGATCATGTTGACTCAGACCAGCAATGCCCAACCCTTGTAGGAACACAATGTGTTTTTGTAGACATTCGTCTTTGCAAAAAAATAAAAATAAAATAACAAGAAGCCTTTTAGATATATGTAAGAATTTGGTACTTTAGGGACACCAAATTTAAACCTAACTTCAATGTGAGAAGATACTAAAAACACAGCTAGTTTGAGCTACAACTTACATCTGATGCTGGCTAGCATGTTCTTTGTGCAATTGCTATTGTGTAACAGAGACATCAAAGCCTGTCCTCGGCACTTGTAACAACTCCTTAAATTCCTATGCAAAAGTCATGTGACATGCATTAACCCTCATCTCTTACTAATTGTTGAAAATAGTGTGAACAGCTGAGTTTACACCACATTACCAAGACAAAAAGATGATGAAACTCAAACCATTCTGTTTTTTTTCACTGACATTAACAACTAAAATCAAAATTGCAGACCTGGTGTTTGTACTTCCACCAAATGATAACAAAGAATCCAAAGACCACAACAAATGCAACTCCACAACCAGCTAAACTGCTTCTAGGTGCTAAGAATCATAAAACGAACATCTACATCAGTGAATAAGAGCAAATAATAGGAATAATAGTTACCTGCATGGTGCCATGACCAGTGTTCTGAAAAGTGGGAAAGGATTTATACTTGAATACAATCTCTTCAGGAGCTTACCCTTCTCTCTCTTTGTTGACTGCAATGTCAACATGTGACTGTTGGATGCCAATTGCACAATCTGCCACAACTTCATCAGTTCTTGATGGCATGGTATAGACAAGTATATAATCATCAATGTATCTAGCAAACAACACATTCTCAAATTACCACAACAAAATCTTCAATGAGCCTGATGTTTCTTTCAACAATCTCTATTGCAAGCTGCAGCAAATCTAGCCTTATGCAAATGAAATGATTTCAGCAACAGCCAGCTTTCCTGTCAACTCAGTGTAACAATATGCCAAGGAAATGAACCCTAAACCCTAAACCCTAAACCGCAAACAAGAAAATGACATAAAAAGTGGTTATTTTGCTAACTTTGAAAAAGAAACTAACCTGAGTATAACCAGAGGTCTGCATGACTTCATTAGTGACACCTGTTTGGTCAAACTGCTCCCATAGGCCTGTAATTTCTGGCACATCAGCATCAATCTCTTCCATAGGATTAGTAATTTCTGCCATGGTTGCCATTCTATATACCCATTTGGAACTTAGTGGGCTAGGCATCTTAGCCAGCCTCTGTGCAATGCAATTGATGGATTCTGCTTGAGTAGCTTCATCTTTCAAATCCTTCCGTCGTCTCTTGTTCCCTGCTAATGCTGCTACACCTGCATAGTGATTATAGAAATACTCTTGATAGCCATACTTTCCAACACCTAATACCAGATACAAATTCTTCATACATATACTTGGGGCCCCCCATCCCAATTGCACAATCTTAGGGATTCCATCATTAGTCCCGACCTGGCAGAGTGTAATCTGGCTTGGCACACTACCAGCAATTGAGGGGGCATTGGGGCTGACATCCAAGATTGTACCCAGACCACAATCACAAAGATTATCTGTACCTGTGCTGCAGCGAAAGCAAGTGAATTTCCTGAAACAATTGTTTTAGGTGATCAATTTCTTTACCTAGTCTGACAAAGACGTAGATATAGACAACTGTAGTATGCAGCAGCAGGAGTATTGCATCACTCTACAACTACTGATCCTCCTCCAAGTAGTTATTTTCACCCATCTGCATCTATTCGCATTTTGGAAACGTCTTGTCCACTCAAAGGAGAGATTGACCCACCTTGCTTCAAACCAACTCATGTAAGTTTAGACTAGCCGTTGCCACATGAACATCGCATGTATGAGCCAAGCCCTTTGTCTCCAACTCGACTCTCAGATCCTACGACAAGGTCTCGGAAACCTCACTACACAGGTTCAAACCCTTTCCAAGATGACCTTGCTGATTATGAGGAAAAACATTTGTCACAGCTCAATGCAACAAAAAAGATGTATTCTAGAGCAAAGGCTGAGGTTATCAAATTGGTCTAAGAGCGCACAAGTGTCACGAGAACCTTGACAGAAAAGCAGACCGTCATTGAAGATTTGACCAAAGGACTTGCTGCACCAACAATTGATTGGAAGCAGACGATGATGGAGATAGGTGACCTGTGAAGGAATCTGGATTCTCTGCAAGTATTGCTTATTGAAGAGCAAGAGAAGGAGGCTGTATCGGCCAAAGAGCTAAAGGAGACGAGACATGGTCTAAACGAACTGTCAATTGAGGCTGAGTCATTGAAAGAAATTCTTGTAGAAACCTGTGCACTTAAAGACAAACTTGAGAATCAACTTCTACAGGCGTTTGAGGAGCTTAAGGATAGCGTACCAGCTGTTACTCAATCTTTGGCTGCCAATGAGGAGGAAGTGGAGACCTTGAAACAGTCGTTGAGAGAGGAGAGTGACAATGTCATGCACCTGACTGATGAACTTGCAAAAGTAGCATAAATGCTGCAGGATACTTAAGAAAGAGCTACATCTGGAGCAAAAGAGATGATAAAAAGTATGTCTACTCAGAAGAGACTTGAAAGGGAGTTGAAGCACACGGCTCAAGCTTTAGAGTCTACAATACAAGAAGCTGCTTCTTCACGCAGACAATTTTCTGCTGCAATTGATGTGACCAAGTACTTAGAAACTCTCTTGACTAAGGCCAGAGGAGCAACGCGGACTATCGATGCTGAGCTCACTGAGAAGTGCAAGGCAAATGCAACTACAAAAAAATAGTCATTTGCAATTCCAGCAACAAGCTTCCTAGACCTGAGCTTCCTCAAGATTTCTTGAGCTCAATCATCCTCGTCATCCTTCCTACCTTAAGATTTGCCTTTCAGACCCAATACCTCAACGGCAAATTTCAAAACCCAAAAAGTTGCCACCACCCCCATCTCACGCTTTAAAACAACTCATTACATTTTCTCGCCTAATCCACCTACTATGTTCACACTCTCAACCAAAATAAAAACCGGTTTCACTCTAAACAGTGTACACATTTTCACCAAATAAACCAGTTCATTTAATGTAAAACTAATTTGAATAAGGTAAAACTTGCAAAACTTGAATCCAATGCAACAGTCCTTGTCCCTGTGGGGGCAAGGCCCAATAAAAAGAATGAAAGTTCCCTTTGTATATGTGTATGTTTAAATCCACCCAACATACAAGAATTGCAAAAACCCGGTTCATTATCATTTAAGTATAATCACATCATGATTAGTTTGTTGTATGGGTGCGGATGAGTTCAAATGACTCAAAATTGATATTAAAACATGATTTTTTTTACAACTTTTATTACATTTGTTTATGTGATGCCACTTTAGTGACATGTGAATCACAAAAAGTTGTGCTTATTGAATAATATGGATATTAAAAAAATTAAAATGAATCAAACAAATTTTCAATATCAAAGTTTGGTTTGAACAAAGAATGTTTAACAACTTCATTCAATAACATTACTTTCATGAAAGGCCTTTTAATTTTTATAATACAATTTATTTCATCTTCAAAATATTTTTTCGATTTTGTGTTTATTAAAATTTAACGTTTTAAAAAATTTCATGAGTCTTTTACGACATATAAATGTGATGCAATGTATATGTTGTTTAATATATATATAAAATTAAACTTGAAAATGTAACATGTTTCGGTATGATTTGAAATTATGATAATTTTTCAAGATGAAACAAAAAATTTATGCACTTTCACAAATTCATATTTATTCAAATTTTATTGTAAAAAAACATATGACCTATTGGGACAACTATAAATACAATAAATAAAAAATTCAAAACATTTCATTTGAAATTTTTTTTTTATGAAAACATATGTTTTTGAAAAAATGACAATGGTTTTAAATGCAAAGTAAACACATTGGTTCATGTGTTGTTTGCACCCGTATGCAATATTTAAATGTATTTATTTTCATAAATAAATAAAGGGAAGGCTTCATTGGACAAAGCTAAAGGGTTACACATGGTACGTATTTAACACATATGTAATACCTTCATTTGTTATTGATGACATCATGACCTTGGTAAGTAGGTGGGGGGTCATGCATATATTAACCTCATGTATGGTACAATACCTTCATCAATTGTCAAGAATATCACAACCTTGGTTAGTCTTTTAAATAGGTAGGTTGGCAAGTAAGTAGGAGTAGGTAAATAGTCAAAAAGTAAGCTAGGGTGATTGGTGTGTTAGTTTGTGGGTAGGGGCAAGTGGTAGGTGGGTGGGTGTGGTTGGATTTAAAAAGAAAATCGAAAAAGAATTTCCAAGAAAAAATAATGTGGAGGAAAAAAAAAATCAAACTATGTTGACATGTGTGGTTGGCACAAGAATGAAAACCAACAAAAAAATCATTGGCCATCCAATCACATACATCCCCAATTGGTGTAGTCATGGGGGTAGTTCATTTAGTTGTTGGTAAACATTGAATTTTTGTTCACTTTATTTTTAAAAACTTCTTGTGCTTTGAAAAACTTTTTTTTTCTAATGAAAGCTTGGTTTCTCAAATGCCATGGTTAGATGACTAATCCTATCTATGAGTGATGAGAATTTAAAGATTAAACTTTTGAGAATTAATGACACCATAAATCACATTTCATCACTTTTGTTCCCTTATTGTGTTTCTCCATATTAAAATTCTTCCATTTCACAATCAATTGTATACATCTTTGATCAATTGAAAGTGAGATTGTAATTTATATACAATTGAGTTTTAACAAAACCCACTAGTCACAAGATAATATCACATGCGAAGACTTTTGTTACAACCTTTTATGTATATTTGAACTTTAGCCATCATGTTAGATAATGATGACCAACATTTGCAACATAGTGATATGTAATCATTTTTCACATCAACATGGTGAGAAAATTCATGCAAAAAAAAATTGAAAAGTTCGTCATGAGTTTCTTCTTTAATTTTCATGGATTCATTAGAATTTTTTTGGAAATAAATGACTATAATTTTAGTTGCACAAGACAAAATTTTAATCGTAATGCACACATGCAATTACAAACCTTATAGTTGCTTTGGACAAAGGGCAAAAAAAAACCAATCACAAAAAACTCCACGTGGCATGTACAATCACTTGTATACTCACATATCACTTGCAAATGTGGGAATTTTTCATCCATTGATTAGTCATAGGACTATGGGACTACAAATACAACTACATAAAATATTGGGCACCATTTTTTAAATAATTAAATTTAAATGATTTAATATATTCTAATTCACATTTATTAGGTACATTTTAAATATTTATATAAATAATGTAATATAATAATTCATATTATTGATAATTTCATAAATTTTTAGCTTATGAGTTGTTGACACATGTCACTACCCAACAAGCTAGGCTAAAAACTTAATTTAGGTAGTTAGATAGGCCACCTAATTACATTAGGCAAGCCTAAGTAGGCACCTAGGTTAAATAGTTTAACTACGTAAAGGTACATATGACCAACATATCGTCATTGACCACAACTATGTCATTTGTGTGGTTTGATCTTTAAATTACAAGGATGGATATGAACTCCTTTGTCATCAAACCACCACAATTGATGTGAAAATATAGTGGAATGCATTCTATTTAGCCCATCTTCAACTTTAAATATTACACAAACATGAATTTCAATATTTCACATTTTATTGATATTTGTCCAAATGGAAAAAATTTAAGTTGAGTTGTACATTAATTTTGTTAAATTGAATTACATTTTGATGATGATTTGTTGGATTTTTTTTTTTTTTTCAAGCCCATGATTTATAAATGAAAAATATTTTATGACTATATAATGTGATAATAAATAAATAATTTACCTCTCACATATTAATCCTTCATTTCATTACAAAAACATATTGTATAATGTGATTATAATATATCATAATATTAATTAATTCACATATAATTTTTTATAAATGGATAATATATCTATCACATTTCAATTTTATTTTATTTCTAAATATTATTTTTAATATTTATGATGTATACTTTTTTTATATTTTAAAATTTAATCTAAATCACATTTAGTAATGTTAAATAATTAATGAATTTGATGGAATTTTAAGTTTTATATTTTTATAAATATAATAATATTTTTAAAATCTAAAATTATGGTAAAAGTCTTATGATCATTAAATGATATATTTCTTAAACATCTTAAACCTTTATTTGATTCAAAAAAATCATATTTGATTATGATTATAATAAGTTATAATTTTACCACTAAAATTTAATTTACATGTATAATATATAATTAAATAATCATCATATATAATATTTATAAATAGATTATAACTTATATATATTTGTTTTAAATATAATAATAATTTTTTCAATGTCAATGAACAATAAAAAAATATTAATAAACATGTAAACACAAGTTGATTATCAAACAAATATTGTAATTCTGAAAATGTCACATATGTTTTAATCATCAAAATATTGTAAATGGAAAAATTATTAACCCTAGTTGCCAAAACAACTATGACCAGTTACAAAAATAATTAGGTTTTCATCCATCCAAGGATCCATTCACAATATTGGATGAAAAATGTGCATTTTCATTTTATTTTTCCATCCCAACATGTAATAGTCACAAATTATAGTCACATTTGTGACTTCATTCAATTATATCAACACTATAGTTGCATATGTGATTATAATAGTCACATATGATTACACACATTTATAACTAAAATGACACGTAGGATTGATTCAATTGTAGTTATAAAAGTAAATGATTTGAACATTCCTCACATTTATAGTTGTAACCATATGGTTGGAATGGAAAAGATTTCTTCTAGTGATTTCATTGAGTTGTGAATGCATGTAAAAAGAAGCAAGATTCTTTTTTTTCTTTTTTCATTCTTGCTAATTTTCACTATCACTACTTTAATAAATGGCTGCAATTGTGCTAAACTGATTCATCATTAGATGTATCAACTACGTTTTGATCCATCATCTACTTCACGTTCCTTTAATAAATTTGCTTCACCAAATTTTCAAACAAAAACATTGCAACTTGAATTTGCAAATTCCAAAGACCATCAATTAAAAACACTACTAACCTAACATAGAATATTTTGAAAACAAATCCTATTGGACATGGAATATGTCTCATAGGTTACAAGTTTGATTTTTAAAGATTTCAATGGATATCACTATTTATTTATTTCCCAAAAAAAACCTTTTAAGAATTATTTGATGTTGAACATCAATTGCAAGTACAATATCAATTGGCAAATTGATGGTGGTTGCATTTGGTCATGAAATTAATTAATTACAAATCCATTGAAAAATGTGTGTGCACATCACCCATTCCCTATTTATTCTTGGTCTTGAAACCCACTTTTGATACCTAGCTTCAAACAATAATATCTGTAACTTGATAAATTTTGCAGAATACCAAGGACCAAGGCAATTTGAATTCAAGTCTTTCTTGGAGTAAGAATATATACATTGTAAACCTTTATAGCATTAATGTGTTTTACTTTTCACAATGAAAAACCCATTGAAAGTACACTCAACCAAGATAACTTGTATTTAACAATTGCAAGTAAGATCATGGTTGATCTCAACACACCTGGAAAGAAATTAAGCCTATGAGGTAAATCTCACCCTGGAGTTGAGATTTCAATATTATGAAATTTGAAAACAAATCATTTTTGGAGTAAGAAATATAAAGCATACTTTCTGAACTTTTCTAGCATAAATATGTTTTTTCATAAAATGAAAAACCCATTAAAAATACACTCAACCATGCTATCTTGTATCTACTAATTAGAAAGATGAAATTCATGATTGATCTCAACAAACATGAAAAGAGATTAAATCAACTAGGTACCTCTTGCCCTAGTTCACCTTTTCTCCACAATTGTCAAGGATCATGAGCTGTGTACTTTACCATGCTTTCTATGTAAAACATTGTACACTTTTCTTTCAAACTATCTTACAAGAAATTTAAATGTTTTAAAGTCCTTGTAAGATAGCTATGCATAATTCGCAGATGACAGTTGTAAGTCTAGTACATGAGGATGATCATTGCAATTCGGATTTGTGCATTACTTCTATGTACATCATGCATCTAATCACAAGACTTTGCAATATCACCCTTCTGCCATATCATTGTTAGACTACTGTTGTTCTTGGCCTTCTAAGTAGAATTGCTTGGATTGATGAGTGATCGATATTTTAGTTGCCATAGGCTGCCCTGAAATAGTAGCCTGCAACCGGGATGCCTAGTTTGTAGTTCTTCACAAAGTCTGCCAACGAAAAGGACACCCGACTTGGAGGAACTTCCATCACCTTGTCAGATAGCCCCCAAGACTCCTCCTGGCACACATATAGTCATCAAAGTTCAAACTCTTAAATGAGAATTTCAATCGTAATAGACAACTTCAATATTTTCGAAGGTATGCCTAAACTCCATGAGAACAACCCAAAAAATACTCTAGATGTAATTTGAACATTCTAGTTGCTTGAGTAGCTTTTTTAATAACAACTGACTTCTTTATGTTTTGGACTATCATAATATGCAAAACTATTGTGAAAATTTGTCTTAATATGGACATGGTTTGAATTTCAAAAACACGACATCCAAGAAACAAACAACATTTGTAAGAACATAAAGGGGTCCCTTAGTGGTGTGAAAGCAAAGCCTTGGCCCCCAGTTGTGTGCTTCCACCTAAGATCTATGTGCTTGACGTGAAGGCAGGAAATATGAGAGCAAGCATTCATGAGCTATTTGGTTTCAGGAGTGACAAAATTTGACATAAAAAACTGCTACAGATAATGTCTGAAAAGCTGTGCAAGGACACACCACTAGCTAACTGACAGCTGGGATGATCATACATGTATGTACCTGTTTAAACAGCAGGAGAACATATCGATGCAGACCTTCAGGTGGGGCAGGTCCCATGTATGGAATTTTCTCTTGTCCAGTTTCCCATATTTCTGCAAGCATATATAAGCTCAAGATGTCAAAGACAGTTTCACATAATTTCACATGTTAAATTGTGCATATATACATTTCTAAGGGAATGAAGCCTTGAGAACCAGCACAGCAGCCAGAGGCATCTAGCTGCAATGGATGGGTACTTGACCTTGAGAAGCAGTTGTGGAGCCAGGGATATCGGTGACAAGCCAGTGAAGGATGTTACGGAGGACGGGATTGGAAGGGCTGGGTGCATCCGGGTCTACCATCGCCAATGTGTACTTGTCAGCATCTCCCCCAAAGCCACTGCCATAGAACTGCACACTGGGCTTGTTCTGAGTTTGAACCAACCGAATCTGCACACCGATAGGCAGCTCCACATCACCGTACAACACTCTCATGTCCAATACATTGTCAGGAAGTGCTGGCACGACCTCTGGCACCAAGTTCCCAGCTTTCAGCTGGGACAGTATTTGCTGTGACAAAGTACCACTAGCAACAGCAGCTGCTGCACCATCGGCTGCAACCATCTCATGACTAGAGCTTTGAAAATTCTCCTCTGCAGCTGCTGCATCATGGTGATCAACAGCAATGCATCTGCCTAACTTACTTACATGCAGTAAGCTCAAAACAAACGTAATCACAACTGTTAAACTCCGCAGAGTTACTACTACACCCATCGATGACAGCTAGCTAATTCTTGCAGCTCAGTGACTATTGGTACCTATCAGATCATGCACAATCACTTCTTACGATCTGCAAACCAAGCAAGCCTAGTGGTTGTTCCTGGCAGTAGCAAGAGTAACAAGCTCGAGGAGGCTAATGGGTCGAAGCTCAGGGGGGCTTATGGGTGCTCACACTAGCAACTACCGTTTGTGTGTTCAAAGAGGTTCTGCACTAGTCCTCAAATAAGTATGTTTTCTGTGGGCATCTATTTAATACTGTGGCAGGACCCAGAGACACCTGCTGCAGCATGCATTCAAGTGGCTTGTGCTTCTCTGCCTGCCATTCACTCATTCATTGTCTGATCTGATGGTTTTAAGTAATTGAATCAGGAAAAAGTTTGGTTGGTGAAAGGTTCTTGTTTTGTCAGTGGGGTGGGTGAAGAAGATTCAAGAAGGAGGTGGGTGGTGGTGGGCACTGGGCACAAACTTGCAGGTTTAAAGGTTACCCCCATAATTGTTCTACTCTTATGTTAGAGGACATTTCCAATGTTGGGCAGGTCTTTGATTTTGTCAAGAATATTTGGTACCAAGGTTGGTAGAGTTCTAGAAATCAAATTAACCTTTGGTTCCATTTCTCGACAAAAGTTTTCAGATCTCAAAACCTCCACTTGATGGTCTTTAATATTCTCAAAATTAAAAGAACCCCTGGTCCTGGGTTTTCAAAAAATTTCAAACAACTAACGATCTTGGGTAGGTTTTTGGATCATGTTCTTTGATTTTTGGGAACCATGGTTAGGGTTCAAACCCAGTTCTATGATTCTTTTAAACCTTGGGTCCATGGTCAGAACCAGTTCTTTGAATTTGGAGAACCATGAAAATGGGTATTATGCATATACCTTAGGATTACCCATCAATTCCAGGTTCAAAAAAATGAGAACCTCCCAACACTGGTCATTTGCAGCCCACATGTTTCTCATATACTTATGAGGTTACATCATTCCACCCCTTTGTCACTAAATCCAACTCTAACCTCACCCATCTAGCTCCCTATATATCATTCCAAGCCATAATGTTCTAGTATACTTAGGTAGGGTAATTAGGGCATTTCCACCCACTCCCCCTCATGTTCTGGTTCATATTTGGGCCTCTGGCAGTGGTTACTAGTTACTACCAATGTTAGGAGGGTACCACTAGTGAGGTGAGAACTGACCAAGGTGTATGGCTAATTCTCACTGTGAAGACTAACGGGTATTAGCTTTGGAAATGATACCTAAGGTGAGATTCAATTTGTTGGTTTTCATTAGAACAACAACTGACACCTTGAGAATAGAGACCCAACACTTTGGGATATCTTTCAACAATTTGATACTCAAGGTGAGAGTAATGGAGGATACCTGGGTTTGGTTCTCAAGTATAGGAGTCTAGAATGGGTCTGCGGATCTATGCTAGGTCCCTAAGGTTTACGGGTAAGTAAAGTCTAGGTTGTGCCACTTGCATTATGTTATTTCATTAATTTTGATGGGAACTTTCATCTTTATTTTGGCTTATTTTTCTTAGCAGTTTTTAGGCTGCCTTTATTTGTTTGATCAAGTCTCTTGGGTGTTTTTCTCTTGGGCTTTGACCATGTTTCACCTTCATGCTTCTTTCTATTTTGTTGTTGTTTTTTAAAAAAACATTGGAAAGGATTTTCAGGTTTAATCTAGGCCACAAGCAATGTTGGAAAGCAATTGAAGAACCATCCCATGCCATGTTATTATAGGTATGATCTCGAAATTTAGCATGTGTCCAAACTACATTTAGTTTTTGTAAATTTTTTGAACTAAAAATGATTTAAATTTTAAAAATTCTTTTGAATTTTTTTTCCAACAATCAGGCTGTGAAAATGGCCTTTGAAAAATCAATTGCTATTAAACTTTGTGAGACCGACCGAGTGTAAAAAACAGAAAACTTGATACCCTGACTGGTTCTCTAAAATGTGAGAAATGTATATTTTAAAATCGAGGCGATTATTAGAAATCGGCCCGGGAACTGGAACCGACGGTTCCCAAAAAACTGTGAGAACCGCCCAAGACCGACTACCACATGCAACGTATGGTATTAATTATTTCCGCATACCCACACATAAACATGAAGATTTGGAGAATCAAGTATTCAAATGCCACCATCTGGTCGCATTAGTATGGCCGGCCGATCAAAATCAATCATTTTCGTTTATTGGGCCTTATACAGGCGGCTGTACTTCATCCACAGTACCGTGTACAGACCGGTGTACAACTACTTTGTATATACTACTCAATTCTGGCTGTCTTTTCGACTGGTATACATTCATCAAGCCCACTTTTTCTTTTTCTTTGCCATTTTGGAAAATTTGGCTAATTTTTCCACACAAAGAAAAAAAAATCATTCAAATTTAGAAAATTTTTTAAAGAAGTTCCAAAGACAAATCCCAATATTTTGTAAGAAAAAAAGGAAAGTTTTTTCAGAAAAAAACTGGAGTCTCAAGCCTCTCAGAAGAATTATTCCTTCTCACATTTATGTTCTAATTTCTACATCCAATTGCTCTTCCAATTATATAAATATACACATAGTAAACTAAAGTATGCATAATTTTTTTGCATGAGAGCACACCCTTAAAAGTTAAGAATGTGTGTGTTTGAACTTTCAACCTTTGAACACCAAAATTGCATGCTTCAAATATTCCACAAATGCACTTCCCAACTGTTTTATTTAGTTCCCTTGACAATACCTATATAATTATCGTGTAAAATGCCTTTTGAGCTTTTAAAAACTCAATGTCTCAATAATGTTATTGGGGATTATGTTATAGAAAGATAATATATCTACAAACCACTTAATTCTATGGCTATTTATTTGGAGATGTTTGAAACTTGGGGGGGCATGACTTATTGCTTTGGAAATTGCTAAATGAAGAGAAAGAGGACTAGTTGCCAATGCAGGTTACCTGAAGAAATCATTGGCCACCTTCAATCAGCAACCAAAGAGCTAGTTGAGCCCTGTCACATCTTCTTTTCAAAACTTTGTACTGAAGGCACACTGCACAATTGGTGGAAGTTTGTGTGTTCTCAAAATCCCATGTTGTCTTTCTTAGGGTTAACTTTTTCTTCATATCTCAGGAACAAGGATGCCTGCATAGCCCATGAGGTTGGACCTCTTGTTGTTGTACAACGGTGTCCAGAGCTTTTGCAATTGCTACTTATGGTTCTGAACTGCTTTGGCTTTGCATGCTTGGCCTGATTTCTTTCTCCTGTTTGTTTCTAACTTGTATTTCATTGCGTGTGGCCTTGGAAGTGTAATCTAATAATGTGTCTGAAGCACGCTTTGCTATACACTTGAACCTATGCCAGTGGTCTGTGGCACCTTCTATAACTGGAAGATTCAGATTTTGAACCTGTCGAACTTTTGAAGCAAGACATTAAATACTTCTTAAGTAAAAAATCATTGTAATGCTCTTTTGCAGAATTGATAAAACATGTAGAACCATGCAGGGCTGAAAAACATGTGCAAGAAGACAAGAAAAAAAGCGTTGGACAAAAACAAGCACCGGACAGAGCTTGCTGGGGGCGGGGGTATTTAGCGTCTCGTGTATTACTCACCCACGTACTCTCCTCCCAAGTTGACTATAACTACATCTTGGTAGCAGTCAAAAGGTCGTAGTAGTTGTCTCCACATCTTCTGTAAACCTTGAAACTTTAATGTGTACTGGAACATGAGTATCATTAATTAATCAGTACACTTTAGAGCCCCATCAGGTCAGTGTACCCTTACATGATGTGTCCAGAACTGACTCCATACTTGTACCTGTGACTGATCTTCAGTGTTAAATAGCTATTAAGAGCGCTACTACAAAAAAACTAAAATAATTGACCCCCACCCTGTCAAATTCATCTCTTTCACATGGAAAGCAGTCCAAGCTGTTCCGTTAGCACATAAAAACCTGGCCACTTAGCCCAGGGATGATGGCTCATCAGTAGAGCCCTGAGACCCTGGGACCACAAAAGGTCCCGGGTTCAAACCCCAGTGGTGTGCACAGGTGAAACTCCTGCCAGCCCCCTCTGCCAATGAGCTTGACCCGCCAACAACTTGTCAGGTAGGGTCTGCTGTTGTGCTTCCAAAACGAACAAATAAAATCTGATAACTTCTTCTTCTTTTTTTAGTGTGGTTGTACTGTGCCTTAAAAGGCATAATGTCGCAGCAGGTGTTTCAGAAAACAAATTTATGAAATTAGTTTTTTCAAGATGCCCATCATCATTTTTTCCTGTCATACCCAGTGGGTACCCACCGGGTATCAAAATAATTTTTTGTGTGGAAAAGGGCAACAATTTGTACACTGTAAAACACTCAAGGCCGGGCTTTAATAGATTTGGGCCCTCTATTGGCTCTGTGTCACAAGGCCCTTATTCTGGCAAAGCCCCACCCCATTGAGCTTTACCCTACACAATATAGGGATGAGGACCTTGTATAGTTATACTTGAGTCTCAGAATTCTGAAATATCATACCTAGGAAGGATATTCGGCACTTCTTTGCCAAAATTTTATTTATTTTATGAGGTTAGGCAAATTTCAAATTTATTATTCTAGAATTTCAAACATATGAGGAACAAATATGCAAAGTATGCCTTTTCTTGTGTATTTTGGAATAATAACCCAGTGGTCGGGACAATTATTAATCCCTCAAAAATTTCAACAAATTTGATAAAATTTCCCCTTTTTAGAAACTAAGGTAATTGAACCTTAAATGGAGGGTTTAAGGGTTTCCCAATTCAAATGACAAAAGTTGAAAGTGGAAAAAAAAATTCATCCCTTAGCAAATAGGAGGGTAGTCAAAGGATGGTGAAATCATCCTTTTACATCCATCCATGAATTACTTACACATTTTCAAAGTTTAGACACCTAGACACCTATTATGCACAAGTGAGGCCCACATTTGCTACCATAAATGTTGATTATTAACATTTTATTGCCCATGATGGTTTGCAATGAACTTTTGAAATGTGTCATTCGTGCATAATGAATTAGGAGGAATATATAGTTAAAAGCATGGTGGGTGATCCAAAATCGTCTCAACTATTTTCATAATGTAAGGCAAAATTTGTGTTAAAATGAATGATGTGATGATAAAAAATACAAGGCAATGCTTGCAAATTGAACAAAGTGAATAATATGATGTGTCACTTCACAACCCCAAAATGCACACCACATTTTTTTAAAATAGTGCGTGATGTGTCACCCCGTTACCAAAAATGCTTAACTAAGTTTCATTACACAAATCACTAATCAACCTTAAATCATCTAAATCAAATCACAAATGAACTTTGTTGATCCTTCTTGCATGCTTTTCTTGACACATAAACGTTTGTGTCTTGCAAATGCCAACAATAATTTGAGGTTGATTTGAAGTTGATCTTTTCAAAAGACAAAAATTTGTGATTCTTTTATGAACCCAACTAACTTTAACCAAGGTAATATAAAACATGTTTTGGCCTTTGCGTCAAGCTTCACACTTGGTGATGGTGAACTTCATGTTGAATTTGCATCAAACGAACATGAACATACAAAATGGAACATGGTATGATGTTTATGCTAAAGATAGATTAATTTTGATGGCCAAATGCAAACCATTGCCCACCTCTCCACATCACTTATAACTCCACAATTCATCAATTTTTTAAAAATTACTTTCTCTTCCTATTGGATCCATTTCACCACCTCTTAATCCTTCTTTTCAAACACTCTTGGGCACTTAGATGCCAACAATTGTTCCTTTTGAACATCCTACTTTCAAGTTGTTTCTTTTCTTGCCATTTTTACTCAAATGCAACCACATAATGGTCACTAGTCATCATGATGTTTTTGTTGTAATCGACCAAGGGCTTTTTTTATTGACATGTGACAACTAAACTTGATTGGAGCTTTTGGTAAAATCAAAAAGTGATGCTAAGTCGATAGTAAGAGCAACTAACATTGTTGCATGTGATTCACACCCCTCCAACACCCCTTTTTGCAAGATCATTAGTCCAAGCTATAAGTTATTTGAACTAGTGTGAATGCTTATATGATTCACACTTTCAAACCCAATGTCAATTAACAAATCAAGTACATCATTTGAAATTCCTCTTTTGTTGTTCAATTGGAAATCATCATTTTCACATTGTTTGTCAATGTCCACATAATAGCAGTAGATGATTCCTTTTGGCAAATTCAAGTTTTCATTCAAGACCTTTTCAAATTGCAAATCCATAGGTTGGATTTCAAGTTCACTATCAACAACTTGCTCAAATTGGTTACATCTTGCTTGCCATGGCATATGGATTCAAGTGCCAAATCCCATTGGCTGAAAAACCTTTGCATATGTTTATTGGTGTTAATGCCTTCTTGAGGGCGAGAGACACCCATTGTGCCAAATCTTCTTTGCTAACATTTCTCTTTTTATTAGTCAATGTTTGGACATCTCTACAAGATTTTTAAGTGATTTTGAAAGGTTTAAAACAAAAAAACATTAAGTGATTGTAATGCATGGCTTGTGTGTGATGGCAAGGTGATAAGATTCAATTGCACACCCATTATTTTGTGGAGAACATCTAAAGTAACATGCAAATTGTGACCATCCAAAATGAATGAGTGATGATTAGTTAAGCATATATTACTTCCAAAAGTTTTAACAAAAGCAATGAAATGTGAATCCACTTGTTAAACAAGATGGATGTCATCCAAGTTTTAGACCACATTACCATTGTAACACCAAATTCACATTTGGCATGATCGAATGCATTGTTTTTTAGCTTGTTTGTGTTAGAACAAGTGTGCCTCCATTTCAATTAACTTGTGCACCAAATTCATCATAATTCCAAATTTGTGATGGTTGATAGTTGTGTGTCATGAACTTTTGATAGGTTTTTTGTAGAAATTGTTTACATTTGTTGGGCAAAGGCCTATTGCATGCTCTATCTCCAAACCTTGAACAATTTTCAACAAGTGAAGATTTCACCTCTTAAACCACATTAACCACCCCTACCTAGGTATGTTTTTTTTGAAAGGTGTTGACCTTTCCTAGGTAATTTCTACAACCTTCAACAATAATTGTGTGAGTGTGATTGGATACCTAATTGATTACATTTTTTTCATGTGTTTCATTCGCACAAATTTTCCTTCTTTTTGTAAGAGCTTCACTCTCCCTTTTTTTCGTGGTTGTGTAATCGCATACAAGTGGTTATGAAGTGATGTGACAAGCACACCCCACCTCTAAACAATAGTTTGCAAACTATTGCAAACTTCAACACTCTCCATTGTTAATTTTATGAAGGCATCATCCCAATTCTCATTTTTCTTCATGGTTTTCATTTGCCATGAACTTGATCATGTCATGGGGTTGTCATTGCTTTTGGCAACACTTTCTATGCAATCTGAGGTCTTGCATGCCAACTATTGAAAAGTAATTATTACATTCCCTTGGTTGGCATAGAATTCAATTCCAAGTGCATCAATCTCAATGGTGCATTTTCATTGTGGGTGGGTTTCAATGGTGCATTTTGATCACCATAAGTATAGAAGTTTTGCATTGTGGTAAGGGCCTTTAAAATGTGACTAGACTTTAAATCCAACTTGGAATTTAGCTTAGGTGAAGTGCCTAAGATGGGCACTTGTGACACTGCTCAAATTAGGCACTAATGGCAATTGATAAAAGTAGTTCACAAGAATAACAAATTCCTTGCATTGTGCATCCTCCCACTTCTCTTTATAATTCTCTTCATTACATTCACAATTGTCATTTGATCCATCTTCATCCTCTTCTTACATTGAATCAAATGGCAAGTTCAACCTCTGGCTTTCCCGCATTATTCTACTCACCTTGTTAGAATCTCACACAAAGTTCTAAAGCAATTTAAAATGCACCTAAAATGGTCATTGGGTCAAAATGGAAATAATTTGTGATGAAATTATTCATGTAATTGTGCATAAAATGTTAACGCCACAATCGATGGTTGGTGAATAGCAAAGTGTTCAAGGAAATTAATTATGTTTAAGTTAATCGCATGACAAATGAAAAATTAATTCAAAGCATGCATTAAACAAGTGTTGATTCGCCCTTTGATTGCACATAACTCCTTGAAGGTTGAATGTGAGAATGTGTTGATCCATCCCTAAATGGACGTGATGAAATCTTCAATAAAAGTAATATAATCAAATGTGGTTAGTATTAATTGTTTTTATGATAAGCTTAAAACATGTCCATTTAAAGATTAATTCCTGGCAGGTTTGAGCACAAACATAGGTGTCTGAATTTAAAGCATTCTCCATTTAAAGTTCAATATCTTTAGACCTTTTGCAAATTATTTTGTGCTGAACATCCGTGATAGGCTTAAGTAGTGACTTTTTTCATTATCAAAATTTCGCCTAAAAGAGTAAGTATTCAATTTTGTGATGTTGCTCAAGTGACAATTATCAATAAGTATATTTAGCCAATTTTTTTGATAGAGAAAATATGAAAGTAGAAAATCTGAAGCACCCTTTCATGCTGTAGGTAATTGTGACAAAAATTTTGGAACTTGTTCCCTATTTTTGTGAAATTTCTTCCCAAAAAAGGAGAGAAATTGTGACAAAATATTCTTTTACCAAAATATTCACATAAAAAATAATCACTGGACCAAGCATATAGAAGGATGATTAAAGATTTGTAATTTATTTCTGGGTTATAGTCAGAGTTAGCTAAAATCTTGCTAGGGATGATTACCACTATTTTTCTACATCTCCCAATGGGTGATCATTACTTTTGCTACAAACAAAAATTCCTTAAAAAAAGACACTGTAGGTAAGTAGTTAAGGTAATCAAATTGGAGCTGTCAGACGGATTTCATGAAATAACTATATATAGAGAGAGAGAGACAGACTCTGCAGATCATCACTGATTAGTGCCAGGTACATTATGTACGCGGTCTCTGTTTATCCTTTGCGTACTCACTACTCACATCATACGTGTGTGTGTGTGTGTGTGTCAGGGAGACGGCGAGTACTTCAAGCCTCGAGGTTTCTTCGGTGGCATTGAATATCGCCACCTCTCCACCGCCCCACCCTTTTCAGTTCACACGCTGTTAATGCCCTGCTGCTGCCAGGGGCTAACCTGCCATATGGGCCCGCCCTTCATATTTTGGCTACCTCTGGAACCTGTTCTAGAAATCTGGCGAATTAGGGCCTTTTTTCACAAAAATCCTTTTCATGTGTCGAAAATTCCAAATCATATTGTTCAGGTCAAGAAAAGGTATAAATTGGTCCCCCCCCCCCCCCCCCCCCCCCCCCCCAGAAAGCACTGCTTAGCACTAGTGTTTTTTTTAATTTTTCCAATTTTATGATGTTGCCACAATCAGGTTTAGCCACATTTTATTAGAGACCACCTATGAAAATAGAAATTTGTTAGAATCCTTTTATATCCTGGCTACTTTGCTTGGACAATGTAATGTGTAGTTACATGGCGATTTTTTAGACTTTTTCCAATTTTTGGTTTTTTTTTTTTTGAAAAGAAGATATTCTTAAGAATTTATTTGTAAAAAAATTGGTGAAATGAAAATAATTCGCCACCAAAAAAAAAAACCTTGCACCCAGGTGCTCATGTTCTGTCTTTTCTTTTTCCTTCTCATATTATGAAAATCCTGTATCAAAGGCAAGAAGCAAAGTGATGCACAGGTTTAGGGTTTTTAAAGAACCACTGGTTCCAGATTCAGAGAACCATTAGGTAGTTCAAGTTCTTGGAAAGAAATCAAAATCAAACAACTATCCATTTCAGTTATTTCAAAGCCTTAAAAGAACCTGCAGTTTTTATGAAAGAACTGGTAAAGAACAGACAGTTTTATTATTTGATTTTTCAGAAATTGAAAATCATGACTATCTACTAAAACTAATTATTTGATTTTTGAGAATTACGAATCTGAAGAACCACCCTTATAATCGCTGGGAGCCTGTTCATTTTTCTAATACCTAGCGGCCCAACAATGGTATATGTCAACTGAGCATTGCCTCCTTATGGCCTCCTTGAGGCTGGAACACTAGCCTACTTGCCATAATTGGGGCAATGGTGTACCAAGGTCACTTGTAGATGATGAAACCTTGCAAAACTTTATTTACAAACACACCCTAGATTTAGAAAATGTACAAAAGAATAAGAAAAGGGAGAAGTTACAGGAGGTCAAGTTAGCTCAAACTAGATATCAAAATCTCTTCATATCAAAAACCAACCACCTGCAGCAAGTGAGCCATATCTTTCCACTTGTAAGCTTTCACATTTTGAATGACTAGTTTTTAACTGTCTTACCCATCCCTAGGGTGGCTGCATATTATGCCAACACATAAAGACCTGGCCAGGTATTCATAGTGTTAAACTGGCAAGCTTCATGAATTTGCATTCGAAAAACTGGGAAGGAATTCCTTTTATTGAGTGCAATTTTCCATTTTTGAGTGGAAGTATCTGAAAGTGACCATTTAGTGGCTCTCCACCAGAAAAAGGCATACCATAAGATTACCTGATGCTTTCAAGAGGTTAGAATTTTCTCTACCTATGCAATCAGTGTTGGTTTTATTGCTGATATTTCGCCAAAAGGTGGATTTCAAATTTTCAAAAATGATTTTATTTTGAGGGCTTCACGCACCAGAAGTCAGAACAAAGAAGAATTGCCACAATGTTATACTTAGTAAGTAGCCAGAAATATAGAATAGAGATTCAAATTTTATGCTTTATATTTGTTTATAGACAGATTTAGCTAAATCTTTCTAGGAATGATGGTCACTTTTTCGATATCTTCCTATGGAAGATCCCCCACTTTTTCTCCATCTTCCTCTGGGCAATCGCCACTTAGGCTACATAAGAAAAAATCCTAAGAAAAACAGTGACTGTAATGTGGGCAGCATGGGTCCCTGGAGACCACATGCAGTGACTGGTTGGACCCCCTACTACTATAGCAAGGTGGGTCTAGTAAGTACAACAACCTACCAGGGCCTATTAGGGATTTGAAGCCACAACTATCGGCAAGGCAACCACAAGTCTCAACCACTGGAGTCATTGGTTTGGTGTTAAGGATATTCACTTCGCCTTTTTTTTCACTGGCAAACTTTTTGCCAAAAAACCAAAATTAAAATTAAAATTCTAAAAAAGAATCGATTTTTGGAGGTTTTCAGTTGCCAGGAGTGAGAAAAAAATGAAAATGTTCATATTCATATCTTTGTGATTACCTTAAGCTGAAGATGGTGACACATACACTATAGATGGTGACCTTTATGCGACATGTGGTTGCCCTGAGTTTTTACAATGGCAAAATTTGAAAGCCTTCCAATGGCATTGTAACAAAAATTACATAGAAACAACCTTAATTTAAGGTGTTCTTTTCATGGACCCCTTTTCCAAGTCAAAAAAAGACAAAATCTCACCCAAAAAAATGATGGCACTCGCACATATATCTATCTATGAAAGAAGGTAGCTTTTTTTTTGTTTCATTTGTAATCTTGAAATCTCCCAAGCCATATGGCCTCTTGTCACACTCATATTATCATTGGGAAACCCTTAATGATTAAGGATGCACACCAAGTTGGTTTCATAATGTTTTGACCTATGGTGGAGACACTATTGAATATTGAATAATTTTTCATTCGAAATCACTTAAATCAAAACAAAAAATTATTGGGGAATCTGGGCATGCTTTTGATATTCTTGGAAAACCTTCAATAAGTAGGATTTAATGAAAGTGATTTGAAAATTTTTAGACTTAAGGATATCAAATTTTGAATATTTTTCATTAGAAATTTAATTAATTTACAAAACATGGTTATGTACAAACAAATAAATTAGGTAATTAGTTCACATTCAACCAATGGCATAGGCTACACTAATACCACATGATGTTCAATAGCTAGTCAATTTAACCAAGTCACTCAATTCATTCATGAAAAATTATATATATATATATATATATATATCCCATTTCCAAGCCGACCTTTTACCCCAAAAAATGTGGGGTAGTCTGTGTCATTCATAGTGAAAATGACTCCCATAGATGTCATGAAATGTATCCACTAAAATACCACCTTCTCTTGTGAAACAATGTGAAATATGTATTATATTTAGTTTTGATTTCCAATTTGACATCTTATGTTCATAATAGTTTGTGCTTTGCACTACTATGCACTATTATTCACAATCAACTAACTTTTAAAATGAATTGATTTTGTAGAAATTAAGTTTCATTCAAATGAAAATATTGAATGACCTTGCATGCAACTTGAATTGAATTGATTTGAATTTAAATTGAACATATTCGAATTTTTCAATTCAATTATATTGAATAAAATCCAATTTTCATTATATTTGGTTCAAATTCAATTGGATGTAAATTCAATTGAAGCAAATTGGTGCAAAATGTATTGAAATCCCACTCACAACTATAATGTTAAAAAAGAAACTTTGAAATGACAAATCCAAAAAGACACCTTTTCTTTCCACTTTATTTGGAAATTAATTACATTAATGGAACCTAAAATTGCTCTACCTAGACCAACTCCAATGAATCATCATCACAAGAATTTAGAAGGAATGAACAAAGTAATAAATATATCCTTCAAGTGACACCCAATCATCTACTTTCTCTCACTCTCATTTGGGTATTTCACCCTTACTTTGTAAGTATCCTCAAAGTACCACAATTGGGATGCAAATTACCAAAAAAAAATTTAATAGAAAAGTCAAATTTTGAAGTACATTTAAATAGAATAGACACTTTGCCTACTTAAGTGGTCTACCTACTTAAATTATCTACCTCCTACCTAGGCCCTCAACTTACCTACCTATTTACTCACCTACCTATTCATGCCACCAACCTACCTACGTAGGTTAAATAGGCCATTAGTCATCCCATAAACCCATTTGGGTATCTCATGGGGCCAAGGGCATTTTGGCAAAAAATCTCAAAAATGAGCCAAATGGGCATCCAATGAAGGTAATTCCAACAATGTTCCAAGAGACCACTATTTCCTTTCAAAAAAATCATTTGGATCATTATTCTCACATGAGTGAAGTCCCAATTTGGATTTCAACTGTAGGTAGCCCCTTAGGCAATTCATTATGGGTGAAAACACAATTAGGGGGACAATTTAGATTGCCACAGTTGTAGTTTTATTGGATTGTAAATAAATTTTTAAATATAAAATCATATTCCACATTAATATTGCCATTTTTTAAATTATTGATGTTGCAATAAATTTTATTGAGTTATTTTAAATTAAAGTTGAATTATAAGAAAAGAATGAATAATGGACTTTTGAGCCAACAATATTTTCTAGATCAAAGAAAGAAAATTAACTTTTAGTTCATATATCAAAAATAATAGGTGGACTCACAAAACATGTTTTAGTATGGTCAAATTTTTATTAAAAAAATAGGGCAAGATCAAATGAGGTGTTTAAAAGTAAGATGCATTGAAAAATTATATATATATATAATTCCTGATTTTTTCAATTGAATATTGCATTTTCAAATCTGATTAGTGCATTTTCAAATCTGATTAGTGCATTTCTCATTCAAAATTTCATGATTATATTTTATAAATATATGTTTAATCACATACACACTTGGGGTTACCCAATTTTTTTAATGAAAACATCAAGACATGTATGGTAAATGCATAAGTTGTTAATTATAAAAAATGTAAGAAATTTTGCTAGTTTTTAAAATGGACTATCACAAGACCAAAAGTGAACCACCTAACCACACTTTCAACTCTAGGTGATCCTTAGGTAGCTCCTAAGTAGTCCCTTAAGTGATCCCTTGTTTAGGCCTTATGTAACGCCCTTTTACATTATGAGTTACCTTAGGTAGGGCCTCAAATAAACCCTAGGAATCCCCTAAGCTAAAAAATCCTTAGCTAGCCCCAAAGATAGGTTCTATGGAGATCGTTTAAGTAGCCTTTAGGTCTCCCACAACCTAGGTAGGCCCCTAGGTGTTTCCTTAAGTACTCTCTAGGTAATCTTTTAAATAGTCCTTAAATAACTCATAACCTAGGTAGGTCCCTAGGTGCTTTCCTAGATGGTCCCTAACTAACCTTCTAGGTATGTCTTATGAAGCCCCCAATGTAAGCTTTTGATAGCCCATACTTTCAATAACCCTCTTCATAGGCCTATTTAACCCCCTCTTGCACTATGAATCAAACCTAGACAGCCCCCTAAGGAGTCGCAAGGTATCCCCTAGTTTTAAAATTTTCCTAATTAATGCCTTAGGTAGGATTTGTATGATCCTTTAAATAGCTTTTAAATATCTCATAACTTAAACCTAAGCCCCTAACTAGACAGAAGCAAAACATAAAAACTAAAAAAATTCATCATTGTGAATTGAAAGAATTTTTTTGAATTTCTTTCTATATTATTTCCCTTTGGCATAATCCCATCTTGCATTTTTGACTATTGTCTTTAGGGTTCTACTCTTGAGTTTACTAACATTACAAATCTATCTCTAACAATTTTGAGTTATTTTTCCATTGAAGGATTCATTTAGCACCCTAATGTCTAAACAAGTACAATGTCATAAAATCCTCCCATATGTATCTGGTTCAATGAAAGTCCTATATGTTTATTTTCAACGATTTTGATGATAATCCTCATACATCCCTATGACTTGCCCCTGGACAATGAATTTTTTATTTTCAAATTTGCATTTGGTAGCTAATGGATAGTGACATTAGGCATTGCCATAGTTTTCAAAAAGTATATCCATTCACCACTATAACATCCTTTTGCAAAGTGAATCTAGGCAAATTTAGCTCCAAAATCAAAATCTACTTTTTAAATGGTTAATGTGCATGTACACATCATTACCCTAAACAATCATGGTTAAAGCCAATGAATTTGAATTGATAATCACATGTTTTAGCAAGATTATCCAAGGTAAATAACTTTATGCAAGTAGTCCCAAAGTAAGCCATAATGTTATTCATATTCATTTTTAATTTGTAGGAGTGAAGGAAACATTGAAACAAAACCATCTTTTCCCATGGTTATTTCCATAGATGTTTTCTTGGTTGTCAATGAGAGATATTCACAATTTAATGCCAATTGTGTTGACAAAGAATAACTTGGAGTATAGCTACTTGTTGGATTGAGGAACTCAAGGAACCAATAATGTGAGAGACAAGTGGAGAGGAGGAGTGGCTGGTATGTATGGAGTTAATACTTCCCATCCCTTTCTTTTGCCGATATGGTGAATGGTGGGGCTTTGGAACATAATTTGTTCCTTTGCCCCTTTATGACCCACTTTGGGCTTTTGGTTTTTTTTGGCTGGTACTTGAGTCCTCTCTTTTTGTTCTTTCTTGCCCACTTGTCTGGGTGCTTTATTTTATGGAGTTTGCCAGGGTTTCATCATTTAGTGTCTTCTGCATCACTGAGACATTCTAGCCTATTATTGACAGCACACATCAAAATGTTGTGGTTGTTCCCAAAGAGGTCCTTGTATATGTGGTTGTTGGGAAGCATTTTAGAGCACTTGAGTTGTTACCTGATCACAATGAGTTTAGAATGGTCTTGAAAATGGTGAAAATTTGTACTGGACTAGGCACTGGAGGGTTATTTTATGGTCGTTTTGTAGGGTCATTGGAGATCTCTCATTTGACCTTGGTTTCCAGAAGTGAAATGGGAAACTAGATCAGCTAATGAATTACAGTAAAAATTAGGAAGAGAGCTTGTTGAGTCAAAACGATTTTTCACCCCTGATGTTTCATGAAAGTGGGTATGGGCCTTTTTACCTAACTTTCAACTCGATTGGAGAGATGTCTAGACGAGAAAAAGAGCTTTAAAGGACTCTAGTTTCATATGGTCATTATGGCACCAAGCATTTTGTGGGCCAAAGCAAACAAGAGCATACAAATAAAAGGTCCAGTCTATGACTCAGAATCGCATGTGTAGACTGAGAGATGTCTAGATCTCTCAGTCTACACATGCGATTCTGAGTCATAGACTGGACCTTTTATTTGTAACTCCGACATGCATAGATTTCTACAACTACCCAAGAGCTATTAAGGCTTGGAAATTTGCCTTCTCCTTTTTGTACTATCTCAAGGCTACCCCAAATAGGGGTTAATTTCCCTTGTGTCCTTTTGTCTTCTTCTACAATGGATTCTATCCGTTTGCCCCCGCCCCTTCCCTCAAATTGAAATAAAATAACCAATTTTTACCATTGTTGTTTCCATAGATGTTTTCATGGTTGTCGATGAGAAATAATGACAATTTAATGCAAAGAAGGTTCAAAGATTTTTGTCAAAGTTTTCAAGGAAGTTTCCCCGAAAACTTTTGGCGTTATTAAAGTTATTGTTCACATTGTTCTCAATGTAAACCCTTAAAGGTCACACAATTTTCCCCCTTGATATTTGCAATTCCAAAGAAAATTAACAAAATATTTTAGATTTTTGTTCTATGGTTGTTTTCAAGATTGTTTCGATTTTCTTCCAAATTTTTTGTTCCCAAAGTTCTTATCATATTGTTGTTTATGATTGTAATTGGCTAGCCATCTTGTGATCTACAGAGATGTTTGATGAAACTCACTATTAATTGTGCCTATGTATCTGGGACTTTTTTTGTTCATTCTTTCTGTTATTACTACATGAAGGAAATGAGGACAATGTAAGCAACGAACAAGAAGGTTTGTATAATGCTTGAAAGCCTAAATTATCAAATCGACATCCTAGGATATGCATCTTATGTAAAACAACGGTTTTCAATGTTTGAGACATGCACATGTTTAAAGTCTTACTCTCACCCTTATGTGTGTATATTATGAAGCCCATCACATCAATTTCATGAATTTTTGGTTAGCACTTAGTGTTGAATGGTTCTTTGATTTTTTTAATAACCTTTAATTCTAGATTAAATTTTTTGAAGATCGCAGAAGCTTCAATTCTAATTTTTTGAAACAAATTAGAATCAGAAAACTTATTTGGTTTTTTTTTTTTGAAAAAATTTAGACTTCCTGATTCCTAATTGGGTTAATTATCTCTTGACTAGAAAACATGCAACAGTTCTTTAGTTCTTCTATGTTGGGCTTTAACCACGTAGTTTGGGTTTGGGGACAGGAATATAGGTTAGCCCATTGGCAATCCATTGTGGGTTGATAGAACTATATACATGTCCATAAATGAAAAAATTAAATATATTGTTGAGGTGTAAAAGCTTTGAATTCAATATTTATGAATTACATCTTTGAATGGTGAGATCCTTTGAAAAGAGCTCAAATCTTACACCTATTTAAATTCATAACATCCTTCCCACCTTGAAGGACTAAGAGTAGGTAGAAGAAACTGCACTCCTACACCTCATGATCTCAATATGTTAGTGCTCACTTCATGCTTTATAGTGGTGATTGGCCCCATTCATTGGCTTATATAAAAATTATTTCAAAGTTGTAATTCCTAAATGTTGTAACTATAATTCATGCTCATCAATGTGGCCTCTAGCATTCGGAACTGGATCCTTTGTTCACGCAACCTAACATGAGGTTAGGAAAAAAAAAGTGTTAAAATCCATGGTCAGTTCTTTGCTAGCCCAGGTTCTTTCAACATCTCACAAGGCACCTCTGGAGGTTCTTGGCATTGGTGTTGGGTGAATTTTAGAATGAAAGATAGATACCCAGTGGTTATGAACCTGAGTATATACTTGGTTACTTGTCGGTTCTCAATTTTCAAATAACCAGTTTTGGTATATAACCATGATTCTATAAAAATAAACATCAAAGAACCTGCCCAAAACCATCAATTCTTTACCAGTTCTTTCATGAAAATTACAAGTTCTTTGGAAATTTTGAAATAATCAAAACCAACAAAAAAAATTTAATTCAAAACATCCCCCAACACTATCTAGGACCTTTGGTCCTTTAAATTCTTGATACTTGCCAATTAAATGAATATATACTAAGATATAGAACCAACAGGTATCTGTTCTTTTTTTAAAGAATTACCCAACGCAAGGTAGTACCAACAATTTCTTTTTTGAATTTATCCAAAGTTTATGGCTTTAAACTATCTATGTAATTATGTAGCAGTGTAATTATGTTATTCAAAATAATTACTATATTCTATTATTATTATTATTGACCCTAATTACCTCACTCCTTCCATCATATATATCAAAAGGCACATTAACTTTAGCTTTACAATTTCACTTTTTTTTCACATACCTTTGAAAACCTTCATTTTCAATTATCTTTACCCTTTCTTGTAACTACCTCATTATTTTCCCCTGCCCATTTACAAGGATATGAAACAAATGTAAATAATATTTTATTTTATTTATTTTTTCATTTATTCTTATGCAATTGTTGTGCAATTTCAAATATCAAAGTTTATGTTTTAAAATTTGTGCAAAATAGACTAGAGCAAGGGACACATGGTAGGGCTGGACCTTGGTAAACTGAAGCGAACCAAGGGCATGAAGAGCAAGGGCCCAAGTTGGATATACAATACTAAAATTTTATTATATTTTTCAATTTGAATATTTTTCTTTCCAGTGATTGTTTCCAAAATACAAATCTGTTATTTTTTTCATTTTGTGAAAACCAACTTTCAGAAATCATAAACCATCCAGGTATAAATAATATTTGGATTTTTTTTTAAACTATAATCAATTCATATAATTTTTTAATTGACACTATATAATCTTGGATTAATCCAAAGCTTATTCCCTAGCCATAGGGTTCTAGTTGTTATTTTGTGGTTTAGTGACTTTTGTGATTTTTTGGAAAACATTTGAAATACATGGTTTTTTTCAGCAAAAAAAATGCCACTGTAACCAAATCAAAAGCTTGAAAAATAAAACATTGATGCAAACCTTCAAAACCCAACTTGGAAATTGTGAAACTACTTTGGACATGAGTCTTACCTTTTATTTTACTTGTCTTACATTTGCATCTTTCTTTAATGTGAAGAACTTTTTTGTCACATTATCTGATGGATTTAGCAAAAAAGCATTGTGCAAAAGATAGCCTCATGTTGTGTTCTTAATGTGATGGAGTATTAACTTTGCTTATTGTCATGAACAAAATTCCAAATTTCAATATAGTTTTCAGTTTCAATTTTATTTAGTTTTCATTGAGAAAATGGATCAATAATCAATAACTTCCACACTGTAACACCAAAGAGTCTCAAACCAAGTCAGTACACCTCTATTCAGTGAAAGCTTTCTGAAGATACCAAGAGGGAGACATGATTTGGGAGATCTGAGCACCACAAACAAAACAAAACAAACTACCTTGCTTCATAGATAGCTCAAGAGACAAGGTGGCCGCTAGTGTATGAGGTAATCAAATAGGGGTTGTTGTTTGGGTGTCCTTTTCAGCCAAAGCATTTCACTTTTTGAAATGCCCATGTTACTCTTTTTTTTAACAAATTTACCATGATACCCGGGTGGCCTTGGGGGGAAGCATTATTTCAGGAATGCCCCACTGGCCCTCGGGCATTACACTACAGAATGTTGACAAGCTTGGTACTGCTAGTTCCAGTTTTGGTGCAGTCAGTTTCAATTATAATGTGAATGGAAAGCACAGAACACATTGTAGATGTGTTATTGCAGTACCTTTACCATTTCAGCAACAAATTGTGGAATAATTAATTAAATTTGAAATCTTAACTTTAATACTTGGTTTTTTTATTTTAAAATTTTCAATAGATAATGATTATACAAAATAATAAATAGGATGTTTTCAATGTTACGAAACAGTCTAGTATGTTTTGACTGCCTCAATCTTAAGCTACCCTTACGAAAGGTTTGCAATTCAAACCCTGACAGTTGAACTTTTGATTTTATTAAAATTTTGACACAAATAAAAAAATTTCAAACATTTGACAAAATAAAAAAAATCGTTTAATTTATGCCGAAATGGTAAAGGTACTACGATAATCAAGATGAAAAATCCTTTTGCTGGTTTCACTTGTTGGTGTGGTCAGTTTCAGCTAGAATATGAATCAACAGTGGAGAATGCACTTGAGATGTGAATGAAGGGTAAAGAATAGCCAGGCTGAACCAGCAAATTCACAAAACTCACAAGGCACCACCATGAATGGAAGGTACATGGACAGGATACTTTTTTTGATTTAAAAGTGTGTCAGCGGTCCTAAAAGTGGATGGTGTCAAAAAGGGGCTTTCATGGGTTCTGGGTCAGAACTAATCATGCTTTTTGGAACATGGGGGGCCAGAGTGAACCAGCACCCATCAACACACCATCCACTCGATGCACATTATGACTCAGATGTGGAGGAACCTCAACTAAGTTAATATGTGGTTTCACCTTGGTTAAACCATTGTGCAAGAAGTAAGTCCTATGTATAGGTTGATAGGTAGGAAAATGGCCAACTACTGAGGAAGTAGATGGTTTATACATAGGTAATGGATGTTTGTTCAAAAAAGCAACTGAATTAACCATGAAAACCAACAGAAAATTGTTGCTTCACTACTTACACCACAAGGAAATATGGACCCAATTCATGAAACATTTCACTCATTTTGTAATGAATTTCATGAAAATTCCCTACAATGAATTCAAAATTGGAAATCTGAACAACAAGTGAACACTGAGTGAACTAGGACTAGTGCTATTGACCAAATGAAGTACATGGGCTATACACATGTACATTGTTCACATGTGGATTTTTAAATTTTCATTAAGTAACAATGTATTTATTGAATTGAAAAATATTGTAATAATAAAATTTTAAACTTCACATGTGAACAATGTACGTGTACAATATTTTTAAATAACTAAGTTTTGAAAAGTAAATTTAATATATAAATAAAATGTATATTTTCAAATTTTAGGTTTGCTCTCAACACCATATAGGGTACACCATGAATAGCGTTGCAAATGTATGTTTGTATAATATACAACTTTTATATACAATCTATGGCTTCTCTTGGAGAGATTCAAACCCACATCCCTCTAGGCATGAGGCCAACATTTAGCCATTGAATCACAAGACTACATATTGACATAATATAGTCACCAGTCTTGTTTAACATGTTCTTATCATGGTGTTTTTTCAAATGGTGATGATCCCCAACATTAATTAGCATAAAATGGTGGCTATCCTAGGCAAGCTGTAGGAATTTACAAAAATGTTGCTACAAGTGATGACCTAGGAAATGCCTAGTCTAGATGTCTAAATGTCTAGATGTGGTTTAAAAAAAAATTTATTTCAAAAAATGGCCAAAAAATCTCTAAAAATCACCATTTATAAAAACAATTTTGAAAAACATTTGCCAAGTTACAAAAACATTCCGTAAGAAAAAAAAGCTTGTAATTATTGGATTCATTTGGAAATCAAAGTTTTAATAACTTGCCTTTTCTTTTTCAAATCTCAAATCAAACAAATTAAAATATGATTCTAAATATTTTACCAAGATTTCTTTTTAAAAATTAATTGAAAAATGTTCAAACATTTTGAAAAAGTCCTTTGAAAATCAACTTTTTCACAATAAAATTTATTTATTTCTTCACCAAATTTTTTGAAAATGCTTCAATTTAATATGAAATTCAAGGCTTTTGTAAAAGCTTTAACATTTTTTTATTACTAAGTATTCAATATTTTCAATTACTAAAAACTAAAAACAAATTGACAAGGTTATTAATAATTTAAATAATTGTCAAGGCTATAATGAAGGCCTTCAATAATTAAATTTTAATGAAGTTATCAAGGTTACTTGAATATTACTTGAATATATTAAATATTTCTGATTTTTTATTTTAAATTATTATAATTTTGTGTTTTTTAACCATTGCTTGCAATTGTTGATGGAAAAAATGAATAAAAAGCATTATTTTCACATTTAAAGGTCAAGTAACACTTGCAACATATTTCATTAATTGTGTGTAGCAAATTTGCATCACATCACTACTACAAAATGTAGGGTTTCGATAGACTAGTGAATTCACCATTTCCTTATTAGGTTTCGTTCACTGCAACCAATGAATTCATTCAAAATATAGTGATATCACTTGGTGTAAAAGGATACCTTTTATTGTAATGCATGTAGTGGGATGTGCAACACACCACTAGAAGAAATTTGGAAATTAAACACTAATTTTTCAACTCCATTTTAATCATGATAAACACATGCAATTGAAAATGCCTATAGTTGCTTTCAACTAATGCCATAAGACAACTATTGTAGTACCTTTACCATTTCAACTATTTCTTGTTGATTTTTTTTTCATTTTAAAAATTCATCAATTAAAATAAATTTTTTTAAAATCAGCTATAATATATGTGAGAAAAATAAAAATTCGGCAAATTAAGTACATTGGATATGGTTGCAACAATGATAATGTTAGTTATGTTTTTAACAACTTACATGCACATGTCATCAAGTTGTATTCATATTTGATTTCACAATTAGATTCGTGTTTTTTGAACTTCAACTTTCATTTGTAGTGTTCCAATCCTTGGCACATCTTAACCCCATAGTCTCATGTTACACTTGTTAGTTTTTCCTTTTTTCTTTGAAGTTGCATATTTTTGTTTAAAATTTGTGCTTCAAATCTTTATGCAAAATGACTAACAATGAAAGATAGAAATTTATTACTATTTCATTTCAAAAAAATTCAAAGGAAAAGAAGATGCAATTTGTGGAAAGAGAACTTGTAGGAATGAGAGAAAATAGCAACCCTGCAACATCATCCATTGTGCAGAAAGAAAATGCCTAGTTGGTAGACCTAAAAAACAATAAAATGTGAGGCTTTTGAGTGAACAAGAAATCAATAAAGAAACCATTGAGAACAAGAGACCATCCAACCATAACCCAAAAAAAGGGGAATATTAAAACTAGTTCTAATCACATTTGTGGCCACAAATTTTAGTAGTGGTGAAAAGATATGGAAACAACAAATCTGTTTTTACTTTCTTACAAATTTTTTACAAATCACTAGGTGTTCCTAATCCTTGTGCAAAATTGTCAAGGGAACAATGTGGGGTGGTTTATAAATAATGGGGTGTTAAAAGAAAATTACATTTGGGCTATAGAACATGGGACACCAATGAAAAATCCCAAGCAAAACATGCTTAAACTTGAAGAACATCCCAAGCTAAAAGATGAAATGGTGTGCATCTTGCAAAAAATGAGGAAAGTAGGTCAACTATTATCAACAGGTATGGTGCAACCCATCCTCAAAGGTATGATACAATTCATTGCTCCTAAACTCATAAGACCTAAATGTGGAAGGTTTATAGTCATAAAAGAGTGGTTTAGACAATTCATGAAACAATACATGTGTTGGACTTACTGTGTGGTAACCATTGTTATAAGTAAACTTCCACCAAATTAGCTTGCTCAAGGCTACACCATGACTTACAGGGTTGTTTTTATTTGGTGAAAGCATATTCCATTCCACCAACACTTGTTGTGAATAGCAATCAAACCGAAATCCATCTTGTCCGTAATGGTGGTGAGAGAACTTTGGAACCAAAGGGTCCCAAACATGTGCAAATGTTAGGTCTAGAGGATAAAAAACAAATCACGATGATTGTATCCTCTAGTGTTGCAAGGGATTTACTTCCACCACAAATTTTGTTTATTGGCACTACATTTAAATCATTTCCACCAAACAACCAAGGAAAGACAAACATCATCAAAGATGATAAGGACCTCACCTTTAGTGAAAACCATTGGTCATCTTTGGAAATAACCAAGAAGTTTGTCACCAACATTTACCTTCTTTACTTGTAATCACATATTCAAATTTTAGGGCTAGATAAGGAGCAAAAGATGGTGTGGATAATAGATTGTTAAAATGTTCACATTAGTAAAGAGTTTTTAGATTAGATCAAAAAACCATGTAAACATATTATTGATTTTTGTTCCTATTAACTACATAAGTGAACTACATCCCATAGATGTGATTTTGCATAAACCATTCAAGCATGCATTCAAAGTTCATTTCAATTCATGGACTTCTCAAACAATTACAAACCAAATTAATGATGGTCAAGAACCAATAGTAGATTTCAAAATGGGCAACTTGAAACCTAAAATTTGTGGTTGGTTACATGAAGCATGGATAGATGTGAAAGCCATGAAATCCATAATCATCAAAGGATGGAACGAAATAAGCATCACCAAAGTTTTCTTACTTGCATTTTAACTAGTAGCTATGGAAGCTAACACTACAATGCCATTCTTTAAAAAAAGAACAACTACAAAAGAAATAATAAAGACAAACACTTTACTATGAAAATTGCATTTAGTTTACATCTCCACCATGCACCATCTACAAGTGTAAGGTCATTAGGAACAATACATAAGATGAACGTGCAAGCTAAGAAAAATAAATTTAAACTAGGTATAGAAAATCTGTAGAAGAGAGTTATTACCTTTTATCGGTGCAAAAATGAAGTGTTGTTACCCTTTGCCATTATAGAAAAGAATTATTGTTGCAAAAAAAAAATATTGCAAAAGTGAGTTATTGCTGTTGAAATGAGCTAAAGTTGCCCTTTGCTACTATAAAAAAAGATATTGTAGAAATGGATTTTTGCTACACAAAAGCTAAAACAAGCTACTACTACCTTTTGTTATTACAAAAGATAGTTACTGTAGAAGTGAATTATTGTTGTAGATGTGAGTTGTTACTACCTTTTGACTATTTTCAAACTATGATTCTTGCATTATAACATGTCATTATGTTAGAAATTTGGCAAATTGGCCACTCTTGTGCAACACTAGTTGCAAAGGTCACATTAGAAACTTGCATTTTTTTATTATTTAAAATGTCAATGTGGAATTTTACCATGGTCTAGATCGTGTATTTGTTGGCTATTCTTCAAATTGTATGTTGGAAGGTCATCCAACATATAATGGTTTAGGTTGAAAAATTTATTGCTACCTACATTTTTCTTCGAGCTTTAAAAACATAAATCAACCTCTTATGGGATTATACCTATGGCATGCATAAATTCCTATGTCTTGTAAAAATTTATATGGAAACCATAACCACAAAATGATTGTTATGTGTGTTTTTTTTTCCTTTTTTATTTTACATGCTCTCTTTTATTTTCTAATTTTAATTTACTAAAATTATCAACAGGTATGGTGGTTTTTTCTCCAAATTTGAAATGTCAAAATGCAAAAAGCATTGAAGTCTTTCATTTATTCACCAAGAATAAAATTATTCTACATCTCACATTCCAAAAAAACAGAAAGGAAAAGCTTCAAAGAAAATCAAAATATACTAGTTCAAAATTCAAAAACTCTCCAAAAGTTACAAAAAATAAAAAATTTATAAAATAAACAATCACTAGCCAGTATAAACTTCAAAATCAAAATAACAAAATTACTAATCACAAGTTTAAATCAACCTATTCTGTTAATAAGTGGTTGCTACAATAGATCGATTAACTTTTAAGACCTGTTATCCAAAAACTAAAATAGTCTTAAAGTAATATTGCCTCATTGATTACTAGTTAGTTTTAACCAGTAACTTCATACATACTGAAAAATTAGGTTAACATTACCCTCTTTGAAAACCAAATTTCGTCTTCAAAATCAATCACCTAGAACTACTTGTTTAACTTTTGCAATTAAATCATCAATAGGTTGTTCACTTGTGGTATCAACATGTTCAACCAAAGGAACTAATTGAAGTCTTAGTCCCTCCACAATAGGTGTGTCCTTCATTACTATATGTGGAGTCTTAAAAACTTTGGAGGCACGAATAATAGTGTCAATCAAAGCAACTTGTACACCTACTCCAATCTCTGGTATAACTAATGGTATGGGTTTGGAATGATAAGTTCTTCCAAGGCTTCTACATGAATGTTAACAACTACAATAAGTATTTCCATAGATTATGTGGGCAAAGGTAAAGTATAAAAAACAATGGCCAGCTATACTCCTCCTTTGATGGGCTTAAGTTCCGTAGTAATAGTGACAATAGGTTCACTCCAAAAACTTGTAGCTATAATTATTGCTTACATAAGTAAATTTTTTTGGAAAACAATAACAGGTACCTCAACCAGTTTGCCAATAAACCAGTTATATTTATAGCCTTCAAATTGCAACTGGTATGCAACCAGTTCATTCAGATAGGTTTTTTTGTCTGCACGAACAATCTCCAAATTGTCTTAAATTTGTTCCTCCATAATTTTTTATATAGTTGGCCACCATTCCTTCCATTTTGGGTTTTTATTAACCAACGTTTGGTTCTTTACCTTAAGCAACGCATTGTCCAAAAACAATTCCTCAAACTCCTTCAATCAGTTATCCATTTAGGTGGTTTGAAAAAATTTACTTGACGCTTTATGAAATGTTTCCAATTCGCCCTTCAATTCTTGGATCTATACCCAAAGTTCATGGGTATGATTCTCCATGTCAATGTTGACTTCTATTAACTATTCCTTCTGCTGCAAACAAGTATTTTCCAACTCCAACAAAGTCTTTTCCTGTTGTACATTAATGGCCTCCATCTTGACATAATCTTTTCTTAATTGGTCAAAATTAATTTGTAGGGTCTTTAGGGTCAGTATGGGTTTTGAAATGAACTTGGGTTAATTCATTTTATTCCAATTGTAAGGTTTCAGCCTTCTTGATTGCCCTTTTAACTTCAACACTTTTAGTAATAGTTTCAACTTGTTAATGTTAACCAATAATGGACTAGGATTGAATTTATCGATATTCGTTAATAGTACTGTATTATTTGGTAAACAATATTTGATTTTTATATGGTCCAAACCATCGTTTTTGAAACTTAAGGTTATGTGCTTTGAAAGCTCCTAGAAACCATAAAACATAATCTCCAAACTAGTATTTTGTCTCAATGTACTAGTTTTGAAACCATAATGATCAGTCCCATTGGTCAAAAGCTATCAGGTCTTGTGTTATTAATCGATTATCCTACAATTTCTCTAGTTTTGACAAGCAATTAATTAAACTTTTAACAAGTTTTGGATCATAGGTCTCCCTTGGCTTGGATGGCAACAAATATTTTGTAGGTAGTAACAGTGTAATCCGTAAACAAGTTGAAATGGAATGTGACCAATTCCAACCTTAAAAGTAGTTTTATAAGATAATAAAATTGTGGACATGTGCTCATCCTTGTCATTTCGGTTCTCATTCACCAATTTCATGACCAATGTACTAAAAACTTTATTAGTAAACTCGACTTGTCGATTCCATTATGGATAATAGACAATAAAGTTGGTATGTTTCAAGATAAAATGATCAATTAAATAATGAATAACATCATTAATGAAATGGGTACCTTGATTTGTCACAATGGTAAGTGGACAACCAAACTAGGTGAAAATATGGTCATATAATAATTTCACAGTAACAATAGTTGCATTAGTGCGCAAAGCTTTGGCCTCCACTCGCTTGGTAGCATAATCAGTGGCAACTAGAATGTACCAATTGCTAGAATAACAACTTGCTAGTTTAATAGGTCCAATAAAATCCAATCCCCATTTCTAAAAAGGTTTTTTAGGCAGAATAATAATTAATTTTGCCATATTTTGTGGTAACATGTTACCTATTCATTGGCACAAATCACAGGTTTGACAAAATTCATGAACATCTTTGTTCATGGTTGGCCACCAATAATTGACATCAAGGATCTTGCTCACTATGATGTCTGAAGAAAAATGTCATCCACCAATTCCATTATGTAACTTTTGTAATATAGTTGGCACTTGTTTAGGTTGCAAAACACAACAAAACTTGGTGTCTTGTCCAAATTTGTAAAGTACTCCATTTTGTAACACAAATAGTTTAGTTCTCTAGGTTAAATATTGTTTTTGTGAAGTTATGAATCTTTTTTGCACCATTCCCTTTTATAGATAATCATAAACATTATGTAACCACTTTGGCTGTAAAGTGAACATGTGGCACAAGTGGTCTGATCAAATACAACAACCAATTCTGCTTGATTAGGCAATCTACTTAATGTGTTTGCCATCAAAAGGGATCGACCAGACTTATAGACAATTTTGAAATCATATTCTAAGAATAACAATAACCACCTAGCTATTCTGCCACTTATGGCTTATTAACCAAGTACACAATAGCCATGTGGTCAACACACTACTAGAATTCCTAAATTTTTTTATTATAAATTTTGGTAAAAAAAAAACCATTTTGGACAAGTGTCAAAAAAATCTCTCAATCATTTTGGACAAGTTGTTTTGAACATGTCCATTGTGATTAGGCCATATACTTTTTGACGAGGCCTAGGTTGGCATTTTTTATTAATCATTTTGACTAGTCATTTTGATAAATCAATCAATAGTCAAATGATTTTTTGACTAATCAAACACCATTTTGACTAAGCAAATGCCATGTGGCATTTAAATAGTGGCCACCCAAGTTAAACCACATGGCATTTAAACAATGGCCACTTAGGCTATGCCACGTGGCATTTAAACATTAACCATCTAGGTTATGTCACATGGCATTTAAACATTAGCATTTAGGCTATGCCACATGGCATTTAAACATTGGTCGCATCTATGTTATGCCATGTGGCATTTAAACATTGGCCACTAGGTTATGCCATGTGGATAGAACCTAAGAAACCTAGGTTAAGCCTAAAATTAAATACCTACTCCTAAGGTCCCTATGTCTAGGAACCTACAACCTAGGTTCCTAGGCCTAGGTTTAGGAGCCTATAACTAACAACTAGGTAAATAAGCTTAAAATAGGTTAGTTATTTTACTCATGGTTAGTTTTAACCATTTCTGGTTTGGCCATGGTTGGTTTAGCCATAAAATATTTATTCTTTTGTTAACTTGGCCTTATTTACTTTATTCATTATTAATTTCACCATATTTATTTTTAATCTCCTCCTAAGCATTTTGGCATTCTTCAGTCCATTCAAAGACTTTAGACTTTTTAAGTAGCTTAGTGATAGGTGACATGATTAAAGCAAAGTTTTTTATGAAGCACCTATAAAATTGGGCCATCTCATTAAAAATTTGGATCTCCTAAGGGGTAATAAGTACTTGCATGTTTACTAAGGCTTCAACCTTCTTAGGATCCATTACTTTGCCTTCTTTGGACACTATGAAACCTAAGTGATTCTTGAAAACACCATGAATGCACACTTGTTTGAGTTCAAATTAATATCGAACTTTTTACACTTAAAAAAACATTTCCTTAGCTTTTTAGCTCACGGAAAACTATAAAGTCATCAAGAAAAATCTTCATGAATACATCAATGTATTCATGAAAAGCTTTAGTTACTACCCTTTAATAGGTGAACGGTCCATTTTTGACACCAAATGGCATCACAACCCACACAAAAGCCCCCCAAGTCTATCATAAAAGTAGTTTTGTGTTGGTTTTCTAATGAACTAAAATATATGACTTTATTTTGAAAACCCGTCCAAAAAGGTATAAACTTCATGCCCAACAACTATGTTGATGACCTCATCCATGAAAGGCGACAAGTAAGGGTCCTTCCATTAATAGAAATTGGCCAAACTATAACCATTCTATTTGCAACTACATGTAACTATTAGTTATTTGTAATTACATTTGGACATTTTTGCAACTATTTCTTGTGTTGGTCATATTTGTGACTACATTGCAACTAATTTGTGACTACTTTGGTGTTCATCTTTCCATGTGAACAACATTTAGTTTGGTTTTCATCCAAAAAGAATAATTTATTTCCCATTAATTACAAATGTGACCAATTTAGTTGTAACCCTTTGAGTATACAAAGGTGTATTTTGTGAATTCTAAATAATATACTTGGGTATATTAGGATTTATAAATGTATATTTTGAATGTATATGAACAACCATGTTACATGTGTATCCAAGTATTATTATTAACATAAATGACCTGGATATTATGGTTACATTAATTAGTTTATATTTTGAGTATATTAAAAATTTATGTAAGATTTTTACTAAATATATTGTGCCCATATTTCAAGTTTATCCAAACCATCTTATTATACTTCTTAGAATATTACAAATGACATTTCATTATTATTATATATTTATATTAATTACATGTAATTAAAAATTTTCAATATTATCTTAGTCTAGGTTTTAATTATATTATTAGATTTAAAAAAATAATACTCAATAATTATAATTAATAGTTAATAATTATTAATTACTGAATATTTCAGTTATTATATTAATTTATTTGGTTACAAAATAGTTAGTAATTAGTTATTAATAATTAACTAATTATTTGAATATTAACCAATTACTAGTTAATTAAATTGGTTTATAGATCATTATAGTTTAGTTGCAAATGATTTGCAATTAAAAAGTTTATCCAATATTTTTAACTTTCGTTCTCATATTGAAAAGTATATAAACAAGGTGTTTTGTTTTACATTTTCATATTAAAAAACATGGGCATATGGGATGAGCCAATAAAAATGACTTAACCCAAAATAAAATATAAATATTTATATTTACACCTAACTATTTACTTCCCTAACTTACCTGCCTACTTTTCTACTTACCTACCTACCTAAATAGGTATTTAATTTAAGTATCTAAATAGGTGTTTAGCCTAGATGGGTAGGTAGGTATATAGGTAGGTAAGTACCTAGTTCAACCTACATACTTAAATATTGATTTAAATTTAATTTGAAAAAATTCAATCAAAATGTCACATGGAAATTTTCTGTTGCACCAAATGTCACAATCTAAACCATCCAAACAAAAAAAATTAAATGTTTTAGATTATTTGAAAATAATAATAAAATATTCTTAATTATTAAGAGTTGGAACACATGGTAACACATAACTTGTTCCCACTGTTCAGCAAAAAAGTCACATCCTAGTTGCAAGTAACAATATGTATATGACGAGTCAAAAGATGAAAACGTATTTTGTTGACTTTTTTTCATCCAAAATTCGTTGTTGTTTACGATTAATGTCAATGTAACTTGTCTAATGCGACTATTAAGATTTTAGTTACAAATGTTGCCTGCAACTAAAAATTAGTTATAAGAACCAGTTGCAAAATGGCTATTTTTTACTAACATTCTTTGTTATTGCATTGAGTTTCCTAAAATCAACACAAATCCTCAACTTTCCATTCTTCTTCGGAACAACCACTATTAGAAATAGCTTGGTTACTTCCTCAACTAGTTTCATAAAATCAGCAACAAGTAACTTGTCTATATCTTGCTTAACAATAGCAACATAATTAGGATTCAACCAGTACCTTATTTGATGAGTAGGTGGTACTATGGTATCTAGTTGAATTTGGTGTTGAACAATCTTTGGTGGAATACCTTTTAGGTCTTTGTATGTCTAGGCAAATACATCTTTGAACTCTTTTAAAAGCTCAATAGGTTGATCTATGACAACCGGTTCAAGTGTAGAATTCACTTTCACTTGTTGCACGTTTTCCCTAGTACCCAAATTGATTTTGGATAATTGTTTTTCTTCAGTAACTATCCAACTTGCTATGGTTAAATCTTGTATTCACTCTCGAACAAGTGTTTCATCAATAATCATCTCTCCAACCTCTAGATGGAAGAAAGTTTCAAGTAAATGTTGTTTGACAATGTTAAGTGGTATAACTAATTTTACAACAAATACACCTATTGTTTAACAAGTTGTTTTCGAACCGGTTCTTCTATACCAATATCTAATATGTAGATTGGTTTAGGAAGAGGTTCATTATGAGTAGGTATTGCTATGGTTCCTATTGAAAACATGTTTAACTATGTGGCAAACATCACATCCTCTTCTTCATCAAATATTCTAGAATGGAAATCATAACATACTAAAACTTCTAGTCTTTTAGTTTGAACACCAAGTTTCTTAATAACAAGTATGGTTTTTACTATATTGGTTCCTTGTATAGTAACAATATTAGTTCCCCAATTGTGGAATATTTTTGCATCTCTCAACCATGGGCATCTTAGTAACATTGAGTAACTAGAATCTAGAACATTGTTGTTGATAATAATAAATGTAATCGTGTAAGGAATTCCATGAACAAATATATTTAGATCCGTAATAAAACCAAGTGGTTTGGCTATAGTTTGATCTACCTATGCAAATTATAAGGCATTAGATTAAGTTTTGACAGACTTAATTGTACTTTCAAGTTCTTAGTAATGATGTTTACTCCAAATCCTCCATCAATTAGCACATCATCAATGACATTCTTACCAACTTGGACTTGAATTACAACCATCTAATGATCGATAGCCATTGTTGCACAAGTAGGTTCAAGTTGAATAGGTTCAGGTTGCACTGGTTGAACAAATTTAACTGGTTTGAAAATGTACCGTTTGATGTTTGGCACAATCTTCAAGAGTTGCCCCAAGTTGATAACATACTTAGTCTCCAAACCTTGAATATTGATGGCTTTCAAAAATTCCTCCAAAGTCTTATTTAGTGACATTCTTTGTGGAATCAATTGAACAATTTGCTTGCTAGTAGCTGGTTAATTTATTGATTCTGGTAAACCAACCCAATTTGAATGAAGTGGTTCATTTAAATCAAAGGATGCTTGCAACATTAAATCACTTCCCTATAACTCCCTAATAGTATGAACAAAGGAATCACACAATTGTTCCTCTTTTTACCAATTAACCGTTGTTTTTGCCTTCACTAGTTCACATTCTCTAAAAGCCTATTGCTCTGGTACATAACTATGTGTCATGACAACTACATTGACTGATACATTATCAAGTTTAGGGTTTTTTGTTACTACAATGTTAGTATTGGTTTACTTAGTCCAAAACATGTTTTGAACTTTTGTTTTTCTAGGACAATTAAATGCACGATGTTCAAAACTAGAATAGATAATACAAGGATATCTTAATCGCACTCTAGTTGGTTTAACAGGTTGTGAAGTTATTCCAACGACTAATTCAGCAACTTTAGTGGGTACAACATGAACTATTGGTTTTTCTCTTTTCCTATTAAGAGAGGTTTCTTTCGCATGACCTATTTTACCACAGTTTGAACATGGTATAAGTGACTATGGGTTGTGCAACCTATTTAGATTCTAGTTGACTTATCAAAGCATTGTAATTTACTATGACCAATCCACTTTCCTCATAAATCACTACAATTTCCTTATGTTTGATAAAGGTATTTCTTGTCATACCAATTGTTGTTAATCTAAGGTATGGTTGTAAACTTGTTCTAAAAATAGTAGTAAGGAAAACATTAATAGTTTTCACTTGTAAACAATTAGCCATTTTAAACAAACATTTGTAGTGGACCTCTACTCATTTGCCAACTTGTTACTAGAGATTCCTTAGCTGCATATAGATTTCTTCATCATTTTTCATAGTTCGGAGGTGCTTACAAAATATTTGTTCCAACTCATCAAATGTGTAATTAGGATGATCTTGTACAAAATTTTCACCCCACTCTAAGATGTTTCGTAAAGTGAAACTAAACATGTTGATAACATTAATGATGCGCTCCCTAGCTCCTTAATAGACTCAAATGTGAGTCTGAAGTTAAAACAACGAAAAAGTAAGAAGTTGGGTGCACGCTCTTTGGCTTGTAGCACTTCGAGGGTAGAGGGGCGTGTTAGAACTCCGGGATGGGACTAGGAAGATGGATAAGTAATTCACTTATTCACACGGACCTACACAAACCAAACAACAAGTTGGTTAGTGCATAGTTGGAGCATTTTTAGTGCTAAGACAAGCCACGAGCAAACTTGGACCACAAGACTCACCACAGCTCGGACTTGGGGAAAGCCACCACCTTTTCCCTTATAGTATATTCTGTGCCTCTCCACGAGGCCCACATCCAAATGACATTTTGTCTCGGGACTCCTAAGTGGGAGTCCCGAAATTCCCAAAGTTGGGACTCCTGCAACTTTGGGGGCCCATAACTTTGTCTGCAGACCTTCGATCGAGATGAGGTTTAAAGCAAAGTTGTAGCCCTTGTTGAGAGATTTCCAAGGATATGTTGCACACCACCTGCACGCAAGGAAATCGGGGCGATTCTTGACTTTTAGTGGTTGGGAGTCAAATTGCTAATTTGACTTCCAACCCTTCTTTTGGCCATAACTTGTGTTTTAGGCATCCAAATGGTTCATACAAGCCCATTTCTGACATCTAAGTTCCAAGAAATTTCCAATGATATAAGAAATATCTCAATCCAATGAATTTTGACCCCTGTAATCTCCCTCTAAAGATTTAGGAGTCCATTGGGATTCCAACTCCCAAAATGGGTGTTCATTTGGGAATGTGGTTCATTCCCTCACACTCTTTGCAATCCTGGGAGCATGAAATGTGATTCCCAAGCTCAATCTTGGCCCGCACCTTTGCAAACCCTTGCCTTGGTCACAAGCCCAAGGCTAGGGTTGCAACAATTAACCTCCACAGTTTCACCATTGGCTCAGATTACCTTCTTGAAAACTCTAATGCGACCATCAAGATTAGTATCCTTGACATATGTGGGATATTGAAACTTTCGATATGGAAATTTACTAGTTGGTTCAAATCAAATTGGAACTAGTTGATACCATGGTGGCATGAATATCCTTGGGTCAAATGCCTACCATATGTAAAATCCAATAAATGGATCAAGTGGTAGTCCTCTAAGTGGGTTTCAATCAAATGATCCTCCTCTTGGCAAACCTCCAAGCGATTTTCCACTCGGTTATGGATATGAATTAACCCTTTTGGGTTGTTGGATTGGAACACCATTACCATAAATAAGTAGTATAGTGGTAATAGGTATATTAACAAATAGAGTTGTTGTTATTATTGTTTGTTGAACAAGTACACCTTTCACAACGAGAATTGGTTCTAATTCAAAAGTTGGAACTTTGATAGGATATTGGTTTTGCACCAATTGCTTAATAGGTGGCATCAGTTCTAGTTGAATAACACTAACTGCATATTCTTTTTTTTTCCAAAAATCAAGGGATTAGGTCCCTTGATTCCCGAATAGTACATAGAGTTATGTTAGGATCCATAGGTACAAAAGATGGAATTATATTATACCACATCGGATACAGTACAATTATAAATTGCCCTGCTATCAGTGGTGTAACAAGTTATGACCAACCTAAATGTTGACTAACCGGTGTTGGGTTAGTAACCAAACTCAGTTGTGGTCAAATTCGTTACATATGTACACCAACATGGGTCACTGGTGTGCTCAATACCATAGGCTGTAAAGAAGTTCTGAGTTTTTTTTCATCAATTTCTTCAGTTTATCATCCACAAAGGGACAATTCTTGAACTCATGTCCAACATGTTGACAATATGCACATGTTAATGCAACTTCAATAGTGGGTTACATGGTTGTAACCCATATATTTCGTTGAACAAGTGGTTGTTCAATGGTTCCCATGACAAGTATATTTGGCTAAACAATTTGATGAAGTGGTTGTGTTTGTTAAACATCTATAGGGGCCGTGATTATTTCCACTGGTTCTACAAGTTGTTGAAAACCAAATCTATATGATGGTATTTGCTCCAAGTTACATAATTGTTCCAATTGGGTTAAAAGTTAGTTAGACTCTAATTTTAAATCTGTTGCGATTAAATTCAAAATAGGAACCAATTTAGATGTATAATAACCAACAATCGATGTTCATCGAAAGGGCATAGTAGCTTTAGGAATATAGTAATCGGGTGTCGCAAACTACCTTCTTTGTCTTACAAAGGTTACTTCATCAGCATGTTGAATAGGTTTGGTGTTTTGCCCACCCGGTTGTGCATTCGACCTCCATTGTTGGGACAACTATTGGGGTGTCAAAAATTGAGCAATTGAAGGTACTTGTGATTCCTTTTTTTCCTCTTACTCTGCTAGTATTTGATGAAAAGGAATTTTTATCGTAATAGGTTGTTGAAGCTCATTTTTGGGAACTTCAATTGGTTGTATTCTATTGACTTGAGAATGTGGTTGTTCTCGTGGTTGAACCATCTCACGAACAAGTTGTTGTGATGCTTTTAATTCTAATTGCCTTCTAAGGCCCCTTGTGACTACTCTTGACATTTCACAAAAATCATTAATTCAAGTTTCTTTTGGTCAATAGGTTACTAAAAAGAATCAGGGATCAACATGCAAATCCTAAGAAATCCTTAATTATTGGTTTGTAAAAAAAAAAAGTGTGAACACAAAAATAATCCTAGAAAACTACTAAAACTTAATACAAATCCAAACCTAAAATATCAGAACAAAACAATTATTGAAAACCAAAGATTATAAATGTGATTATTCACACTTCCATTCCACTGCATGGTCACCAAATTTCAAGGGTGTTTTCTATTCCCTTTTTATTTTACATGTTCTTTTTTATTTTTTAATTTTAATTTACTAAAATTATCAACAAGTTGGTGTTTTTTTCTCCAAATCTGAAATGTCAAAATGCAAGAAACATTGAAGTCTCTTGTTTATTCATCAAGAACAAAATTATTCTACATCTTGCATTCCAAAAAATAGGAAGGAAAAGCTTCAAAAAAAATCAAAATAAAGTAGTTCAGAATTCAAAAACTCTCCAAGAGTTATAAAAATTAAAAGATTTCCTAATCTAGCTCTAAGTCCTCCTATTTATACCAACTCATAATTGTGTTTCAACTTAAATAGTCATTAGCCAATATAAACTTCAAAATCAAAATAACAAAGTTACTAATCACAAGTTTAAATCAACTTGTTTTGTTAACAACTGGTTATTGCAATAGACCAATTACCAATTCATAAAAAAAATTGGTTAACTTTTGAGACTTGTTATTTAAAAACCAAAATAGTCACTAGTTACCAATTGGTTTTAACTAGTCAATATATACATACTGAAAAATTGGGTTAACAATGATGTATGAAAATACCTCCCATTTTGTGCAAACCGAAAAATGGTGCCACAAAACTTGTAGGCTTCTAAACTTTGGCACACAATATACTTACTTTGATGCGAATTTGGATATTAACTTGCACAAAAAGGAAAAAACCCAAGCCTTTCATTACATTCAATCCAAATGTCTGGCATTTTGAATTTACTTGCAAAAGTGTTCTCCTTGTCAAGCATTGAAGAATTTTGTCCTACTTCCTTGCTCAAAAGCAAACACAATGACTAAAGATAGTTTCTCTCATAATTGGCGCATGGTAGTGCTTCAATTCGTGAAAACACATAAATTATGTTGACCCCCAAAGGCTATGTAGCAAACTATATGGTGGGAGGTTTATTCTTAAATGCCAAAGCAACCTAACCTTTTTATAATCCAGAATGTAAGCCACAAAGTTAAGATTCACATTCAGCTATAGATTTAACTTTGAAACAATCTAAAAGTACAAACAATTATTACAATGCTTTCAACACTTTTGGTTGGATGGCCTCACCACTGTTGTTATGCAGATATAACATTCCATGAAAACAAATTATAAATCATCATCCCTAACGATGCCAACCAAAGTTAGGGACATGTTGGATATATGAGATGGCATGCAATAATAGTCTTTTACAATAATAAGAACAATAGCAATGGCATTAAGATGGGGAGAAAACTAGATTCACAATTTAACCTTGGTCATGATTCCCTCCTCCTTACCAAAATGCCTTCTCTCCTACTCACACTACTATAGTTGTTACTCTTCCCACACATTGTTATTATGCTATTGTTGCATTTGATTTTAGGAAGAACACTAGTCTTGATGTTCTTGTTGTTGTAGCCTAGTCTATTGGAATGAACATGGTACGAACATTGCTACCCGCAGTGATGAAGAGGATGATGACGAATTAGGTTTGTGTATTTTTATTCGGTAGAGGATTGCTATGAAATGGTTTTCTTCATAAAAGTAGTAAATCTAACAAAAAATAGAATGTAATTGCCTTCTAAATTTTTGTTTGTTGCACAAGGAAGGATGGATTATGTAAGGATGGATTGTTGTAGCTTGGTTTTTTTTGTTTTACTATGAGTTGCAAGAAACAAAACCTGGAAAATAGATTGACTATATTATTTTAGCCTACAGAAGAGGTTGTTTGTTCATGACCTTTAATTGTGGAAAAACCTAGCTAGCTTGTCATGCCATCTCCTTGCACTACAATGTGCATGGAAGCTTTAGTATGAAGCCTAAGGCAACACATTGTGAGCAAAACATTTCCACAAAAAAGAAAGAAGAAAAAAAGGTCTTTGTATCATTTCTTACAGCCACTATGGTGGTGATAAACAATGACATGGATCACAGCTCATGTTTCAAGATTCAAAATTAATTTTCGTCTAGAACTCCTACCAAGGTGCTTCCTAGTAAAAAGATCAACTTTTCCACAAAATGGTAGAATCTCACAATGCCTTTGTCCTCATTGTCCTCCATCCTTCCTTGAGTCCAAAAAAATGTGCAAAATTTGTGTCTATAGGCCTAAGAGAGAGGCCTATCCCTACCAAAGTTTGTCGCAATAATGCTTGTGGTGAAAGCCAATTCACGGAAATGAAGGGCGATGATGATGATGATTTGTGAAGTTCTCAAGATGTTCACCACCATCAAAATTACCATGAAGCTAGGTTTCCTCCACATGCTATAATGGAAGTCATTGTGCTCCATTATCTTCCTCATGTTCCCACTAGTGATGGCAATGACCAAATAGTCAAAAGAACATATTGCAATGGAATCCACAACTAATGTGGTGGTGGTGCTATTCATCATCATGTGCATGCTAGTGTTGGTGGTACGCCTCTTATTTTTCCTCGCGTTGGAGAAATCCATGACCAAAACAAATGGGAAAACATGATCCGACCCTCATGCTCAACATATAGTTGATGTGGATGATCATGATGCTCTTCATTCTCCAACCCCTAATCACGGAAATGATGATGAGTGCGGTCAAACAATCTAGAGAATAGTGACCACATCCAACATCCAATAGCTTTCTTTCTCAAACCAAATTCCGTATGGTCAAACTCATTAGTCAATCTTAAAACCTTGAAGCTTTGCCATGGATTGAACAAGTTAAACGACCACTTGAGCTTCAGCCTTCTAAGAGTTACGACTATGTTCGATCCAACTTCAATCCACACATTCACAGTTGTTGTGTGATGGGAAAAAAAGAAACACTTTACTAACATCATAACATAATGGAATCGACCATTTCATCATCATGTGGGTGCTAGTGCCGATGCTAACAATATGCCTCCCAGTTTTCCTCACAATGGTGAAAGTCATGACCAAAACAAATGGGAAAACATGATCCAACCCTCATGTTCAACATAAGGTTGATGTGGATGATCATGATGCTCCTCATTCTCCAATCCCTAATCACAGCGATGATGATGACTGTGACTAAACAATCCAAAGAATAGTGACCACATCCAACATCCAACAACTCGCTTTCTCAAACCAAATTCCTTATTGTCAAACTCATCAATCAATTTTGAAACCTTAAAGCTCTACCATGGATTGAACAACCATTTAAGCTTCAACCTTCTAGGAGCTACAACCATGTTTGATCCAGATTCAATCCACACATTCATAGTTGCTGCACAATGGGAAAAAGGAAGCATTTTACTAACAACATAACATAATGGAATCAACCATATCCTCGGCTAAGATTGGACCCAAACTTCAAGTCTCATAAATTTTGGCATTTTGAAATTGATTTTTCTAAACTTTCAACACAACAAGCACTTAATTTTGAGAAAAATTGGCTTTTATTGAAAAAAATTATGGCTAAAATGGTAAAGGTACTACAATGGTCATAAAAGATAACACATGGCATTATAGTTGAATTGATAGGTAATTTAAGTGGCTTATGCAATATTTGGTCAACATATCATGGTTGACCATTGTCATGTCATTTGTGAGGTGACATCTTTGGACCTCAAAGATGGAAACTAACTTTTTTACCAATAAACCACCCAACATTTTATGGAATCGTAAAGGAATGAATTATATTTAACCCATGTTTTGTTCTAAATGTTGCACAAATGTCAACTTTTAAATTTAATATCTTATAGAAATTTAGTCCAAATGACAAAATTGAAATCTCATTTTTAGTCATTTTTTCAATCATGCACACATTTTTTCTTTTTAAAAATATAAAAGTATTTAAATAACAAAAAAAAAATCCTTTGTTTCATAAAATTCCAATAACCATTCCTTTGTGTAAAGTACATGATTTATAAATGAAACAAATTGTATGGGTAGCATAATAATAAATAAATGATATATCTTTCAACTTTAAAACTAACATTTGATTAAAAATTATATTATAAAAATTTAATATTTATAATATTTCAATTTTAATATTTCATATCTTATTGATATTTTGTCTAAACAACAAAATAAAAAGTTCATTCTTCATTTTTTTTCAATGATGCACACACTTAAAAATATAAAATATTTAAAGGCAGTAATATATGATTTATTAAAAGAACTCATTATTCAAATATGGTGACATGCAACTTTTTTTCTTCAAAATATGGCAACTTTTGCAAAGACAAATCCAAAAAAACCTTTGTACAATTCACACTAGGTTTATTTTGTCACCATAGTGCAAAAATTTGCCCAAAAAAAACATTACATTTTAGAAATTATCACCTTGATAATTCTTATCTTTTACATCTCCAACCTCTTAATAATATATTTTTGTTTTGAATAATGTTTTTTTTTTATAAACTTAATGTTTTGTAAGGTGTGTGAAAAACTATACACTTTTGTGTGTAGGTGTGTGTCCCTACAAGACCTTTTCTATTTTTATTTCAAAATTTGGACAAACACAAGAGTAAATGGCAGATTAAAAGAAATTCATAGCAATAATTCTACCTAACCACCATCATGAAAATATAAGTTGAAATTTTTTACATGATGAAAACTTGCCAAATTTTATTTAAAGAAATTGCTACAATAAAAATGAATTGAAAATAGAAAAAAGGGAGGAAATTCTTCTAGTAATACATAAAAGTAAAAATACATAAATATTTATATTGAATTCATTAATTAAAATTTTTTTGAAATGTAAATTTTCATATATTTGAAACCCATTTTGTAAGAAAATATAATCTATTTTCCTTCTTAGAATCTATTTAAATGCATATTAAACTCAGGGGTTGTCCATATCAATGTCATAAAATCAAAAAATATCCTTACATTCATCATTTAAATCAATAATATTTATGGAATTAATATAAATATGTTTACTTTGGCTACTTTTCATTTATGCAAAAAAGGATCAATAACTATCTATTTTACCCTACTTTCATTTCATAGAAGGTATTAAAAAAAAGGAGAAAACAATGAAAGGTCACTAAATTTCAAATTCCAACAAATTTTGTTTCTTTGATGGGTAAAGAACATAGAAGGATCAATTTTGCTATGTCGTTGTTATGTCTTATGTGCATGCAAACATGGAATTATGATGTATAAATGAAAAATGATGTGAAGATTGATGGCTTGCAACAATGTGCAAATTGTGATTGGAGCAACCATAATTAATTATGAAGTAAGTTATGATTGTGAGAACATTTCACGGATCTATGCATTTCATGCTTCTTTGGTCCCCGAAATGACATGCTCAACACTTGCAACTAACACATACCGTAGTACCTTTACCAATTCGGCAAATTATTAAATTATTTTTTGTTTTGCCGAACTTTTGAAAAATTATTCATTATTTGTGTCAAAATTTTAATACATTTAAAAGTTCAATTGTCAAGTTTTAAATCATAGATCTTCCATGACAATGACTTAAACTTGAGGCAATTTAAACACACTCGATTATTCCATAACAATGTTCAAATCCTTTTTATTACTTTATATATTCATTACATGTTGAAAACCTCAGAATTAAAAAAACTAGGTATCGATGTTAAGATTTCAAATTTTAATAAATATTCAACAATTTATTGCCGAAATGGTAAAGGTATTACAATATCGTACAAAGGCATTGGTCAATTGATATGAAACTAAAAAGAATGTGTGCCCTTGAGATAAAGAACATTATAAGTGTAGAGTCCATTAAACAAACTAACAAACACCTTTTTGTTTGGTGTTGTTTTTATGGTTGCAATGTTCTATGTAGTTGATTACACACTACAACACATCTTGGGTTTTTTGACTTGGGTTTAACAACTAGCTAAGGTTTAACAACTTGGCTAATTGCTACAGCTAAGTGTAAATGACAAGCCAACTTGCAAAACCCAAGATGGATTGTTGTGTTGTACATTCTAACTAGTAATTTGGTGTGTGATGCTTCAATTGGTAGTTATGTGTTAGTGATGATTTGGCTAATTTGTGTTGGTGGTGCTTTAAGGGGTTCAAGTGCTAGTGTTTAATAAATGACCCAAGGTAGAAACATTACAAAACTAGGTCAACTATGTTCCAATTTCAATTATTGCTAACAAAAAAAGGAAATTAAAAGATATTTATCTATGCAATGTAATTAGATGGATTAATGCATATGAATTAATAAATGAATAATGAATAAATCATCAAGATTTTCATGGGTGGGAGGTGGTTGGATTTAATCATGACCTTGCAATTGTTATTGAATGTTCAACTACTCAAGTGTGAATGTTCTTTACTAATTTGCATTGTGTTATGATATTTCACACATATTCATGCATATGTATTATTGATGAAAGTCTAGGTTAAGTGGAAGTTTTGAGTGTGTTGTTATGTAATTGTTGTGGATCTTTCTTTGAAATCTCATAGACATATGCCATGTGTGTTGCTAGAAATAACTTCCAACATGCAAAATTGATTATTGGGTGTGAATTTTGATCTTCATTCCTCTTATTAATATTGTTGAAATTTTATTGCTTATAGGTCTTGAGTTCATGATTAACCTAAAGTTCGTAAACCCTTTGTTTTGCCTTCATCCTAGGAAGGACACATTTCTTTGTCAACTGATCAAGTTGGTTATGCACCCAAATTAGAATCACAAAAATTGAAGTCATCAATATAACAACATTCATGGAAATGAAATGGGATGAATCTAAAATGTTGACGTTATGATACTCCAAGTTTTGTGCCTTAACCACCCCACATGTCTCATTTAATCAAAAGCGATTGACTTTTGATTAAATTCACAAAGTAATAGCAAAGAAATGATATTCCATAAGACAATTTAGCCAAATCAATTCAAATTCAATTGAGTTCCAATTCAATTGGATTATATATGTTCATGTGAGTGTGAATGTTAACCTACTGCAAGAACTTGAAAGAGAGCATTGGCAATTTTTGATTCCAAGCAGTGATGGGACTCTAGTCATGGTTTTGTACAACTATTGATTGATTTGTTGATTATCAAGAAACATAGATAATGTCTGATAGTGAAGTTAAGATCTTAACTACCATTGTGAGTGTTGGTGGTCCCTTTGGAAAAGATCAAATGAGTGACACCATTTAGAGCCAAAACTACAAAATGTATGATTTGCAACTCCTATGTATCTCAAATCCCAATGGAAGCAAGGAAGGAAGCATCTAAGGATCTGTAGCAAAGGCATCAAATTACATGTTGTTCTGAAAAAGATTGCAATGCATACATATCAAACTTTGAAAAAGATTAGCACAAGAAAAAGGGAGAGGGATCACCATCTGGCAGCTGCTTTGGCATGATGTATGATAATTAATGCCATTTTGTTTCCAATATGAGGTCTAAACATCATGGCATTGTGTGATTGGATGCCGTGGATCCAAGATTGGCTATGACGTTCACTGACTACCACTGGCTTTCATACTGGAACAGGCGTATAAGATAATCCAAGCAGAACCCAAATTGAGCTCAGTTATCATGAGGACAATAAATACTCCACACCTACTGCATCTTTAGTTCAGATCAAACATTTGAGCTTACAAGATTCTGTTGCTCTGCTAAGAGAGAGTTTATATGACTAGTATTTCAGATCTAAGAGAATTACCAAGTGAGTTGATCCTGTGATTTTTCAGATCCAATTCAGCCACAATACAGTCTTTGATTTTCAATTGTTCAAACTGCAACTCTTTATTGCTTTGTTGACGTTGGAGTTCACTGCTTTGAAAGCAATGCCATGAGGTACAGGGTTGTAATGCTGCTTCACAATGCTGTTTTTCTTCCTGGCATATTTTCATTGGACAGCAAATCGAAGCACAGATGGCGTATTGTGGATAGAAGATCTGGAGCTGAAGGTCATGTAACCATCTCACCTTCCAGCATATTGATTGTATTAGTCTCAAAACCTCCTTTGCACCCCAAAAGTGCAAAGTCAAAATCTTCTATGACTGCTCCCAATTCACCTGTGTTTTGGGTTGTGGTAAATGGCAGCCAGCATGGCAGGCATGAAGGCAACAGCCTCTTGATCCAGCTCCTTTGAGTAGCTCCCTGTGCTATGGACTCTGCATAAGAGATGAACGAAAAAAAATATGCATCACCACAAGGTAAACATTACAAGTCAAACACTTTAAAAAAGAGCTTTGTATGCAGAGCTTGGAATGAGAACTCAAAGAGATAGGCAGAATTTGTGCACAGAAATGTGAAGTCCAGTTTGTCATCAATAGACTCAATTCCCAAATGTGGACACCTGAAGAAGGAAACATGGCAAAGTTTCTGTTGAGGAGGATGACAATTGGTGAGAAAACAATGTAAAATTGTCACTCAAAGTCATTAATTGCAAGGACTCTGTCCTTCAACATCTCTGCCAGATTAGTGCAAAAGCTCTGCTCTCTGCATGAACCAGAGCTTTGGTGCTTTGATTGATTCTTTTGTCCCTATCAAGCTATCCATCATGGCTTTGAGCTCCAGTGGAAACTCTGGTGACAATTGGTGTCAGTGGTGGACCTGGAAAAGCTACAAATATGACAGTCCAGTAACAACCTTCATGTTGGATCAATATGGTTGAGGTGATGCTGAGAATCATAGAAAGATGGAGAGAAGTCTCCTGAATGTACAGCAGCAGCTGCATGTGTTCATGGCTTCATTGCCAACACAAGTGAGGGATTCACTGAATGATGATCCAGAGATGCAGGAACTGTTCAGAA